>FTCT01002456.1_pt1 | contig 42044 bp, 31 predicted proteins | sample 1658881 | NCBI WGS metagenome assembly FTCT01 (sample SAMEA3914864, study PRJEB12502) | metagenome | biome: forest; material: soil | place: USA | collected 2012-03-12 | depth 0.3 m | reverse complement strand
CGGCGAAGTTATCGACTTCCCCGAACGCGACGCCCTGCACTACGTCACCTACGACCTCGAACCGCTAAGCCGGGCGGCGCTGGCGGCGCGGCAACACGGCGAAGACTGGTTCGACTATCAGGCGCCGGGCGGGGGCTCGGTCGCCAAGGCCTTTGCCTGGCTCTATCCCTACGCCAATGGCGACAAGCCGCACGAGGAGTTCAAGAATTCCAAGGTGATCTTCGACGCCCAGCGCGCCGCAGCCGGCGAGAAGGGCTATTCCGGCCCGTTCGATCCGCAAACGGCAGCGACGGTGATGTGGACTGGCGGCCAGTTCGTGCCTGACTACCTTAAGCTGGCGCAAAAGCTGAAGCCAACGCCACCCAGCTTTATTTCAATGTGCGGGAATTAGTATCCTGAGGATATCGCCGCGTCGGCGTCGGACAGTTTGTCCAGTTCGCTGACCGGCACCTTTTCGACCGGAAAGCGGTCGTCGTCCCAGATGACATAGACTAGGCGCACGTCGGCCTCGATCAACTCCACCGGCGCGTCATCAGCGACAACGTCGTCGTGCGCCGGATCGCAACTGACGGTGCCGAGGCCCTTGATTTCGTGGCTGACGCGGTCGTGGTTGCTGAACACGCAATCGCTCATGGCACGGCTCCTTATCGATAATGACGCAGTGTGCGCCCGAATGGCCGCCGGGTAAAGCGTCGAACCCGACTCCCCAAACCTGACTCCAAGGAATCCGGCGGCCCATCCTGATCGATTTCTAACGCCCATCGCCCCTAAGTTCCGCAGGGGTATTTTGCCAGGCGTGTATGATGAGTGCGGACGATTTTTCCATGAAGCGCGGCCCGGACGGTCGTTTCGCCGCTCAAAAGAAGCCGGTCGAGCCCGCGGCGCCCGCCGCGGCGGCACCGGCGCCTGTGCCAGCGCCGCCTCCCGCTGACGATCACGTCGCCGCCGATGACCTGCCGAAAAACACCGGCGATCGCTGGCAGCGCAAGGCCGAGCACTATTTCCATCTCATTCCCGTCTGGGTGCGTTGGGCCGTTAGCATCGTCGTCGTTCTGCTGGTGGCCATCGTCCTATTTCTCGCCAATCCCAACTGGGACTGGGCGCGACCGACGGTCGCCTCGATCATCGCCGGGCGCACTCATCGTCCGGTCAAGATCACCGGTCATCTGACGGTGCATTTGTTTCGCTGGACACCGGACGCCACCCTCGGCGGCCTGCAGATCGGCGAACCGGCCAAGGGCGTCACCGGCGTCCCGGCCCAGGACATGGCCGATATCGACGGCATAACCGTTCAAGCGGAGATGATGCCCCTGTTTCTCGGCCGCATCGTCCTGCCGCGCCTGCAGATCGACCGGCCGACCGTCATCCTGTTCCAGGACAAGGCTGGCCACAGCAACTGGGACTTCAGCAACGGCGCCGACGCCGGCAAGCCGGTCAAGCTGCCGCCGATCAAGAATTTCATCATCAATGACGGCCATCTGACGGTGACCAGCCTGCAACGGCGGCTGAAGTTCACCGGCACCGTCTATGCCCACGAACGCGCCGACAGCGGCGGCCAGGCGTTCAACATGACCGGCAATGGCTCGCTGAACGACAAGGTGTTTCAGATGAACGCCAGCGGCGGGCCGTTGCTCAATGTGCGCACCGACGTGCCCTATCCCTTCGATATGAAGGTCTCGGCCGGCGATACCCTGGTCACCGCCAAGGGCCGCGTGCTGCATCCGTTCAACCTCGGTGAAGTCTCCGGGGCCATGTCGTTGAGCGGCAACAACCTGGCCGATCTCTATTACCTGACCGGCCTGACCTTCCCCGATACGCCGCGTTACAGCATCTCGGCCCAGGTCGGCCGTGACAACATGGTCTATACGATTGACGGCATCAATGGCCGAATCGGCGGCAGCGACGTCGAAGGCGCGATGAAGGTCGATACCAGCGATCATGGCCGCCCCAATCTGACCGGTGACTTGCGCTCGCGCCTGCTCGATTTCAAGGATATGGGCACGATGTTCGGCGCGACCGCCGCCAATACGCCGCATAAGCCGCAGCTTACCGCAACCCCGACGGCGCCGCAGGCCGCCAATCGCCTGCTGCCCGACGTGCCGCTCGACGTCGAACGCGTGCGCGGCATGGACGCCAAGGTGCGATATCGGGCATTGGCGGTGAAGGCGAGCGCTAATATGCCGCTGCGCCAGGTCAGTTTGGGCGTCACGCTCGATCACGGTCTGCTGACGCTGGATCCGATCGATATGAGTTTCCCGCAAGGCCGGTTGCAGGGTAGCGCCCGCATCGATGCCCGCAATAGTGTGCAAAAGGACGCCGTTGATCTGCGCCTGACCGGACTGGCGGTGCAGAATTTCACGCCGAAATTCCAGGGCGCCGCGCCGCTGGAAGGCATTATCGACGCCCGCGCCAAGCTCAACGGCACCGGCAATTCGATGCACAAGGCGGCCTCGACCGCCGATGGCGAATTCACGGTCGTCATGCCGGGCGGCACCATTCGCCAGAGCCTGGCCGAACTGATGGGTATCGACGCCACCAAGGGCCTGTTCATGCTGTTGTCGAAGGACCCGCATCAGACCGACGTGCGCTGCGCCATCGCCGATTTCCGCGTACAGAATGGCGTCATGCAGGCGCAGAATATCGTCTTCGACACGGGCGTCGTCCTGGTCAACGGCTCGGGCACGGTCAATCTCAATGACGAGAGCCTGAAGCTGACCTTCAAGGGCAAGGCGAAGCAGTTCCGACTGATCAAGCTCAATGCGCCGATCATCATCGGTGGTCACCTGTCGTCACCGACCTTCGGCATCAATGCCGGGCCGGCGATCGCTCAGGGCGGTCTGGGCGCTCTGCTGTCGACCGTCAGCGCGCCGCTGCTGGCCCTGCCGTTCATCACCGGCGGTGGCACGCCGAACGCCAACTGCGCTGCGCTTATGTCGGAAGCCCATAGCGAAGGCGCGCCGACGACCACGCACGCGGCGCCGAAGAAGGCCATTCCGACGCCGCTAAAGAAATAGGGCCTTTTCCTAAAAAGGAAGGCCCCCACCACCCCGCTCCATTTCGTGTTCGCGCGGTACCCCTCCCCACAAGTGGGGAGGTACAAGGAAGAAGAAGTTCATTTGCCGAATGGTGGTCGGGGGCTTACTTACTTGCCGCCAGCTCCAGTCAATTCCCGTAGCGTGTCGATCTCACGCTGGCGATAGGGCGTACCGTCTTTGTGGAACAGGTCGTGGAACCAGATCACCGGTTCGCGGTCGGTATAGGGATGCTGATACGAATCCCACGGAAAGCGCGTCTGCGTCTTGCCGTCGACAAAGCCCCAATTGTACATCGCCACGTGATAGCGCTTGGCCACGGGCAGGTCGCCATCGATGGTCGAGCCGGCCGAACGCGCCATATATTCGGTACAGAAGACCGGCCGGTTATAGGCCTGCAACTGCTTGATGCGCGCCTCGAAATCCTCGGGCCAGCCGTAGTTGTGAAAGCTGATGATGTCGGATTGATCGAGCTGGATACGCTGGATGGTGGTAAGCTTGCCTTCGGCCGCCGGTGACCAGTCGCCGCCGTCGAACACCCCGGACGTCAGAGGCTGGCTCGGATCGACCGACCGCGCCCAGGCGAAGACTTGCGGCAAAAGCTCGGTGACCAGCTTGGCGTCGTCGGCATTGTGAATGACGTCCGTTCCGCCTTCGTGCGGCTCGTTCCACAGATCCCAGCCAAGGACGCGATCATCCTGAGCGAAAGCGCCGACGACGCCCTTCACATAGGCTTCGAGTTCAGGATAGTCGGCCTTGTCCTTCAAGCGATCGATGCCTGGGCTTTGCACCCAGCCGGAATTGTGCAGGCCCGGCCGCGGCGCCGGTTGCGGACCCAAATGCGGATGGGCGTCCCAGCACGAGTCGAACAGCACGAACAAGGGCTTGATATGATGGCGCGCGGCGATAGTCAGGAAGGTGTCGATGCGTGCCTTGAAACCGGCGGAATCCTGCGTCCACAACTGATCCTGCAGGAAGACGCGCATCGTCGTGATGCCGGCATGCTGAGCCAGGCCGAATTCCCAATCGATCTGCTTGGCGTCGAAGGTGTCGGCCTGCCACATCTCCAACTGGTTGATGGCCGAGGCCGGGATGTAATCGCTGCCGACCGGCCAGCCGTGATGGGCGTACCAGTCATTGGCCTGAGCCGGCGTCCATTGCGGCCGCGCTTGCGACACGGCAGGCAGGGCCAGCAGACCCAGGGCAACAACGGTGACGATCGAGCGGCGCATGGCGAAAACTCCCTGATTTTTCCAATGCGTAGCCAATGCACGGCGAACTGTCCATTGCCAGACGGGCGCCATCGGGCCTAGCGTGGAGAAAACCGGAGGACCGCCATGAAGTCTGTCGCTGCTTTTGTCCGCGCCCTCGGTGCGACAGCGCTTCTGGCGGCCTTGCCTGCCCTGGCCGACAATCCCATCGTGCCCGGCTGGTACGCCGATCCGGAAATTCGCATTTTCCAGAACCAATACTGGATCTATCCGACCTATTCCGACGACCAGGGCACGCCCGATCGGTCGACGACGTTCACCCCAGGCCAAACCTGGCAACGCGCGCAGTCGTCGCGCATCTGGGCGCCGTTCCTGAAGCAGACCTTCCTCAACGCCTTTTCCTCGCCCGACCTGGTGCACTGGACCAAGCATGAGCACGTGCTCGACGTGAAAAACGTGTCGTGGGCGGCCTATGCGGTGTGGGCGCCGTCAGCCGTGCACGCCAACGGCCAGTATTATCTCTTCTTCGGTGCCAATGACATCAAGGACAACAATCAGTTGGGCGGCATCGGCGTCGCTGTATCGAAAAATCCGGGCGGGCCGTTCAGGGACGCGCTTGGTCACCCGCTGATCGGCCAGATCCACAACGGCGCTCAGCCGATCGATCAGATGGTGTTCCAGGACGATGACGGTCAGGTCTACATGTATTACGGCGGTTGGAAGCACTGCAATGTCGTGCATTTAAGCCAGGATTTGCTGCACGTCGTGCCGTTTGCCGACGGCGAGACCTATAAGGAAATCACGCCTGATGCCGACTATGTCGAAGGGCCGTTCATGGCCAAGCGTAAGGGCGTCTACTACCTGATGTGGTCGGAGGGCGACTGGACCGGTGCCAATTATCGCGTCGCCTACGCCATGAGCGACAAGCCCACGGGGCCGTTCAAACCGATGGGCGTCATTCTGCAACAGGATCCGGCGGTGGCCAAGGGGCGCCGGCCATCACTCGGTGGTCAATATTCCGGGCGCGGACGATTGGTACATCGTCTATCACCGCCCCCCCCTGGGTGACGACGAGGGCAATCACCGCGAACTGGCGATCGAGCCTCTGAGCTTCAATGCTGACGGCACCATCGCGCCGGTCAAGATCACCCGGGACGGCGTCACCGCGCGGCCGCTAAAATAGGCTAACGCAGCACCAGGCAGTCGCAGGCATCGCCGGGCGTCGTGGCCGAGGCCTCGGCGCGGCGACGGATGAGGGCCGAGGTGATGGCGAAATTGGCGACCATGCCGCTGTCCTGATCGCTCAGCGGCAGCAGGGTCGGTACACCACCCGCGCCGGCCAGGATCACGGCACGCAGGAAGGTCTCGCGCGGGCCGTTGGCTGGCAAGGCGGTGGCGCAGGGCAGGGCGCAAACGATGTCGCCGCTCTGGTCGCCTGACGCCGCGGCGATCAGTGGCTTGAGGAACAGTTGCGCGCAGGTCATGGCGGAGCCCGGATTACCGGGCAGGCACAGGACGCGTCGACCGTCGGGCAGGACGCCGAACGCGGTCGGCTTGCCGGGCTTGACGTCGATCTTTTCGAACACCCAATCGATTCCGGCCGCGGCGAGCGCGGGGCGCACGAGGTCGTAGTCGCCGACGCTGGCGCCGCCGACGGTGACGATGATGTCGGCTTTGGCGGCGTCCAGCGCGACGCTGAGGTCATCGGCATCGTCGCGCTGGGTGCCGCCGCGGACGACGATAGCGCCCCATTGTTGGATGAGCGCGGTGAGCAGGGGCGAATTGGACTCGAAAATCTGATCCGGGCGCGGGGTTTGGCCGGGCGCCACCAACTCGTCACCCATGCAGATCAGGGCGACGCGCGGTTGCCGCGACACCGAAACCTGCGCCGTGCCCGTAGCGGCGAATAGGCCGAGCTTGAGCGCGTCGAGCCGTTCGCCGGGCGCCAGCAGGACGTCGCCGCTGAGAAAATCGGTGCCGCGCGGGCGGATATGCGGCTTCGGCCCCGGGATAGCGCCGGGCCTGAGGCCAATGCGGTCGCCGTCGCGGATGACGTCTTCCTGGACGACGACGCAGGCTGTGCCCGGCGGCAGGGGCGCGCCGGTAAAGACGCGTACCGCCGTGGTGGCGGTCACGGCGGCACCAAAAGCGTGTCCGGCCTGGCTTTCGCCGATGACGGTGCGGGTTTCGTCCTTAATCAGAGGCGCCGACAGGGCGTAGCCGTCCATCGCCGCGGCATCGAATGGCGGCTGATCGCGGTGGGCCATGACCGGCTGCATCAGCACGCGACCGAAGGCCCGCGCTAGGGCAACACGGGTCAGCTGCGGCGCGGGGGCGTTGGCGCGAAGGGCGAAGATGGCATCGTCGACGGAGATCATCACCGGCGGCTTGTCCTCCAATCGCAGGGGTGGGCGCAAGGGGGAACCATCAGCCATTTTGCACCTGGCCCAATTGCACCCGAGCCAAGCCCACCGCACCGGTGCGGGCATAGGCGAAGGCCTCGCCGACCCCGATCAGCACCGGACCGCTCCAGCCATGGGCGGCGCACAAGGCGCCCAACTGGCCGAGACGACTGCTGACCGCGCAGGCCGTCGCGCGGCCGGCGTTTTCGATCAGGACGATCGGCGTCGCGGCGCCACGCCCGGCGGCGAGGAGCGCTTTCTCGATATGGGCGGCATTGTGCGACGACATGTAAAACACCAGGCTGGCCTCGGGATTGGCGACGGCGGCTTCGTCAAGATCGACACTGCCGTCTTTCGTCCGCCCCGTGAGAAAGGTGACCGAGCGCGCCTCACCGCGATGGGTCAGCGGAAATTCGAACTGCGCCGCCGCCGCTGAGGCGGCCGTCACCCCGGCGATCGTCTTGTGCGCAATACCGTGGCGGTCGAGGTGCTGACGCTCTTCCTCGACGCGGCCGAAGACCGACGGATCGCCGCCCTTCAAACGCACGACGTTGAGCCCACGTCGGGCCAAACGGACCATAAGGCCATTGGTCTTGTCCTGCGATACCGACAGCCGGTCGCCGCGCTTGCCGACGCAGATGCGCACGCAGCGTTGCGGTGCGAGGGCCAGGATGTCCTCGCTGACCAGGGCGTCATAAAGCAGGGCCTGAGCCGACTGGATGGCCTTCAACGCACCCAATGTCAGCAGGTCGGCATCGCCGGGCCCGGCGCCGCACAGGGTGACGAAACCTTTTACGTTTTCAGGCAGCATGGGGACGCTCCTTGGCGTGGGCCAGCAGGCATTGTTTCAGTTCGCCCTTGCACGAGCCGCAAGCGGTCCCGGCCGTGGTCGCCTCGCCTATGGCCTCGATACTGGCAGCACCGTCGGTAATGGCGGCGAGGATGGTCTTTTCGCCGACGCTGCGGCAGGCGCAGATGATGCGGCCCTTGTCCTCGACGCCCGGGCGGCGGCCGATAAGCAAGGCGTCGCGGTCCTTGGCGTCGAGCACGGCGTCGCCGAAGCGGTCGAGCAGCCAGTCGCGCGGCGGCAGCTTCTTGTGGATGGGGGCGACGAAGATGGCGCGCGTCAGCCGGTCGTCCTCGATGCGCACCCGCCGCATCAGACCGCGCGTGACATCGTCAAGCATCAGGGTCACGGGAATGCCTGACACATCGAGCGGGGCGATGCCGGCGATCTCGAAACAGTCGGCGTGGGCGTGCGGTATCCGCCGCCAGACGGTGTCGGCGCTCCACGACGGCAGCTCGCCGTCGAAATCGCGCGGCGTCATGACGAAACCGTGCCAGGCCTCGCCATAAGCCGCCACGCGTGCCGGGGTGTGCTTGAATTCCGGCTGGCCCGAGATGGCGTCGACGCTCGGATTGACCAGTGGATTGGAGCGGCCGAACGGCGCGAACTGACGCGTCCAGTGCATCGGCACGCTGAGATTGCCTTCGCGGACGTCGTCGGTGACGCGGGCCTTGAGGATGGCCTCACCGTAAGCCGTGGTGACGACGGCCAGGCGGCCATCCTTGATGCCGAGACGGCGGGCGTCTTTGGGATGGATGTCGATCAGGGGCTCGGCGACGTGGCGGTTGAGCTCGGGCGCCAGCGCCGTGCGCGTCATTGTGTGCCAGTGGTCGCGGACGCGGGTGCTGTTGAGGGCGAACGGAAACGCGGGGCTGGTCGCCTGGGCCGGACCGGTGGCCTTCGGCGCGATCAGCCGGGCGCGGCCGTCGGGGGTGGCGAAGCGGCCATCGGCGAACAGACGGTGCGTCGAGCCGCCCGCACGATAGGGCCAGCGCGTCGGCGTCAGGCCGTTGTAATCGTCGCGCGTCAGCCCGGCGAACCCGGACAGGTCGAGAAAGCGGCGGCCGTCATTCTCGAAGGCCGTCAGGCCGGCGTGTTCGGCGAAGACCTCGTGCGGGCCCTTCCAGGCAAAGGCCTTGTCCCACGCGCTGTTCATGCGCCGCGCCACGTCGGCGACGATCGACCAATCGGGGCGGACCTGGCCAGGCAGGGCGGCCATGCGGCGCTGACGCGAAATCACGCGTTCGGAATTGGTCACCGTGCCGTCTTTTTCCCCCCAGGCCGCGGCCGGCAGCTGGATATGCGCCATGTCCATGGTGTCGGTGCGGGCAATGACGTCGGAGACCACGACGAGTTCGCAATTCGACAGGACTTCGTGGATCTTGTTGGTGTCGGGCATGGAAACCATGGGATTGGTGGCCATGATCCAGATCGCCTTGATCTTGCCGGCGCGCACGGCTTCGAACATGTCGACGGCCTTGAGCCCGGGTTTCGGCGCCACCGTCGGCGATTGCCAGTAGCGCTGAACGCGGGCGCGCGAAGCGTCGTCGAAATCCATATGCGCGGCCAGCATGTTGGCCAGACCGCCGACCTCACGCCCGCCCATGGCGTTGGGCTGGCCGGTGATCGAAAATGGAGTGGCGCCCGGCTTGCCGATCTTGCCGCTGAGCAGGTGGGCATTGATCAGGCTCAGACCCTTGTGCACGCCCTGAACCGACTGGTTGGAGCCCTGGCTGAACAGGCTGACGGCCTTTTCGGTGTGCAAAAACGCGTCGTAAAAGGTCTTGAGATCGTGAACCGCGATGCCGCAGTCTTGCGCGATGGCGTCCAGGCTCTGGTCGTCCTCGCACAAGGCGGCCATTAATCGCGAAAAACCAGAAGTGTGGCGATCGACGAAATCGTGGTCGATGGCGTTGCGCGCGATCAGGTGGGCGCACAGCCCATTCCATAGCCGCACGTCGGTCTGTGGCCGGATCATCAGGTGCAGGTCGCAGGCCTTGGCGGTATCGGTGCGCTTGGGGTCGATGCACACGCGCCTCTGGCCCTGGCGAGCCTCGATGCGGCGATAGAGCACCGGATGGGTCCAGGCGGCGTTGTGACCGGAAAAGACCAGCAGATCGGCCTCGGTCAGGTCGTCATAGACGCCGGGGACGAGGTCGGCGCCGAAGGCTTGTTTATGGGCCGCCACCGCCGATGACATGCACAGGCGCGAATTGGTGTCGATATTGGCGGTGCCGATATAGCCTTTGGCCAGCTTGTTGACGGCGTAATAGTCCTCGGTCAGCAACTGACCGGAGACGTAGAAGGCAACCGCGTCGGGGCCGTGTTCGGCGATGATGGCGTTGAATTTTTGCGCCACGGCGTCGAGTGCCTCGTCCCAGGACGCGGCCTGCATCTCGCCATCCCTGCGCATCCGGGGCTCCAGCAGGCGGCCTTCGAGCCCGAAGGTTTTGCCCAGCGCCGTGCCCTTGGAACACAGCCGGCCTGCATTGGCGGGGTGGGCCGTGTCGCCCTTGACGTCGAGGGTGCGCGCACCGCTGCGTTCGGCCGTGACCCCGCAACCCACGCCGCAATAGGGGCAGGTGGTGCGGATGGTCTGGGTCTCGGGTGCGGCATCGCGGGGCATGGTCTAGAAGTTCAGCCCCAGCAGGATGCGGTCGCCTTCGACCTTGACCGGCACGGTCGGGGTGCAGCCCTTGCCCTTGTCGGCGCCCATGGCCTGACCGTCTTCCAGCCCGATCGACCAGTTATGCAGCGGGCAGGCAATGGCGCGACCATGGACGATGCCCTCGCTCAACGGGCCGCCCTTGTGCGGGCAGCGGTCGAAGACGGCGTAATAGTCGTCCTCAAGCGTGCGAAAGACGGCGATGGCGCCGATATCGGTATCGACCCGCCGCGCGCTCTGGCGAGCGATCTCGGCGGACGGGCCGACATCGACCCAACGGATAATGACATTGGCATTCATTCGGCGGGCTCCTTGAGCGTGTCTTGGGAAACGCCGGCGCGCAGGTCGGCAAGCGGCGAAAACACCTTGGCGGGGGCGGATTGCGGCGCGTGTTCGGCCCACGGATCGACCTGAAAGACGGCTTGTGATTCCAGAAATCGGGAAACGAGTGCGGCGCGCTCCTCGGGCTCGGCCAGGCCCTGCTTGACGAAGTCGAGACCGACGCGTTCGATCCACGGTGCCGTGCGTTCGAGGTAAAAGGCATCCTCGCGATAGAGCTGGACGAAGGCCATCGACCAGTCGAGCGCCTCCTGCTCGGTCGCCACCTTGGTCAACAGGTCGGTGCCGCGCAGATGGATGCCGGCATTGCCGCCGACGTGCAGCTCGTAACCGCTGTCGACGCAGACGACGCCGAAGTCCTTGATCGTCGCCTCGGCGCAGTTGCGCGGGCAGCCCGACACCGCCATCTTGAACTTGTGCGGCATGTAGCTGCCCCAGGTGGCGCGTTCGAGCTTGATGCCGAGACCGGTCGAGTCCTGGGTGCCGAAGCGGCACCATTCCGAACCGACGCAGGTCTTCACCGTGCGCAACGCCTTGGCATAAGCATGGCCCGACACCATGCCGGCGGCGTTGAGATCGGCCCAGACGGCCGGCAGGTCGGCCTTCTTGATGCCGAACAGGTCGAGGCGCTGACCGCCGGTGACCTTGACCATCGGCACGTCGAACTTGTCGACGACATCGGCGATGGCGCGCAGCTCCTTGGCCGAGGTGACGCCGCCCCACATCCGCGGCACGACCGAATAGGTGCCGTCCTTCTGGATATTGGCGTGGTTGCGCTCATTAACGAAGCGCGAGCGCGGATCGTCCTTGTACTCGCGCGGCCAGGCGCACAGCAGATAGTAGTTGAGCGCCGGTCGGCACGACGAGCAGCCGTCGGGCGTCGACCATTTGAGCGCCTGCATGACGTCGGGAATGGTCTTCAACTCCCATTCGACGATGGTGTCGCGCACGTGCTTGTGGCCGTGTCCGGTGCACTTGCACATCGGCTTCGGGCCGGTCTGGGCCTTGAAGCCCGCGCCCAGCGTGCATTTCAGCAGGCTTTCGACGATGCCGGTGCACGACCCGCACGAGGCCGAGGCCTTGGTGCAGCCGCGTACGGCGTCGAGATTATCGGCGCCCGCGGTAATCGCCGTCACCACCTGGCCCTTGGATACGCCATTGCAGCCGCACACCTCGGTGGCGTCGGGCCATGCCGCAACAGCGTCAGAAGGGTCCTGGCCGGCCAGGGCGTGGGTCACCGCCTGGCCGAAAATCAGGGTGTCGCGGATGGGCGCTATGCTGTCGCCCGCCTTCATCAGGTCGAAATACCAGGCGCCGTCGGCGGCTTCGCCGAACAGCACGGCGCCGACCAGCTTGTCTTCCTTGATGACGATGCGCTTATAGACGCCACGGCCTGGGTCGCGGAAAACGATGTCCTCGCAGCCGTCGCCGCCGGCGAACTGACCGGCCGAGTAGAGATCGACGCCGGAGACCTTCAGGCGCGTCGCCAGCGACGAGCCCGCATAGGCGGAATGGACATTCTTTTCCGTCAGGACGTCGGCCAGGGTGCGGCACATTTCCCAGATCGGCGCCACCAGGCCGTAGCATTGACCGCGATGCTGGGCGCATTCACCGACGGCGAAGATGTCGGGGTCGGAGGTGCGCATCTGGTCGTCGACGACGATGCCGCGCTCGACTACGAGGCCGGACGACTTGGCGGGCTCGACGTGGGGGCGGATGCCGACGGCCATGACCAGCAGTGACGCCGGCAGGGTGCGGCCATCCTTCAGCTTCAGGCCCTCGACGTGGGTGTCTCCGACGATGGCCTCGGACTGGGCGTTGAGCACCGAGGCGACGCCCCGTTCGGCCAGGGCCCTTTCGAGCAGGCGCCCGGCGGCTTCGTCGAGCTGGCGCTCCATCAGCACGTCGACCAGGTGGACGACGGTCGCCTTCATGCCGCGCTTGGCGAGACCGTAGGCGGCTTCCAAGCCCAGCAGGCCACCACCGATGACGACGGCCTCGCCACCCAGCTCGGCCGCCTTTTGCATGGCGTCGACGTCGTACAGGTCGCGGAAGGCGACGACACCGGGCAGGTCGGCGCCGGGCAGGGGCAGGCGGATCGGATCCGAGCCCATGGCCAGGATCAGCTTGTCGTAGGCGATGGTCTGGCCGTCGTGCAGCACGACGTGCTTGGCCGCCGTATCGACCGACTGCACCCAGTAGCCGAAGTGCGTCTTGACGCCGTTGCCGTCGTACCATTCGTGCGAATGGGTGACGATCTGCTCGAAGCTCTTTTCCCCGGCCAGGACCGGCGACAGCTGGATGCGGTCATAGGTGGGCAGGCTTTCGGCGCCGATGATCGAGATGTCGAAGCGTTGATCATCCCTCTTGAGGATTTCCTCGACAATGCGACCGCCAGCCATGCCGGCCCCAATGACGACGATGCGTTCCTTGGTCATGGTGCTCACCTCAGATCTTGACGCCGGCGCCGTATTCGACCCAGGTCGTGCGCCACTTTTTCTTGATGAAAGTCAGGCCCGACAAGGCGACCACGGCCAGGAGGGCAAAGCCCAGCAGGCCGATCTGGTACGAGCCGGTGATCTGCTTAGACAGGCCAAGCGACGCGGCCAGATAAAAGCCGCCAACGCCGCCGAAGGCACCGACAAGGCCGGTCATGACGCCGATCTGCTGGCGAAAGCGCACCGGCACCAGTTGGAAGACCGCGCCATTGCCCATGCCGAGCGCGCCCATGGCGACCATGAGGATGGCCAGGGCCGAATAGACAGTCGGCATCTTCAGGCTGAAGACGGCCAGCGCCAGACCGGCGATAATGTACATGGTGGTCAGGGTGCGCACCCCGCCGATGCGGTCGGCCAGCGTGCCGCCAAACGGCCGCAGCAGGGAGCCTGTGAAGACGCAGGCGGCGGTAAAGAAACCGGCGGTGACCGGCGTCAGGCCATATTCGGCGTTGAAATAAACGTTGAGCGACGATGACAGGCCGACGAAGCCGCCGAAGGTGACGCCGTAGAACAGCATGAACCACCAGGCGTCGCCTTCCTTGAGCACGGCCAGATATTGGCCGAGCGACTTGGCGGCCGGGCGCTCGGGCGCGTCCTTGGCGAACAGCAGGAAGACGACGAAGACGATGATCAGCGGGACGGCGGTCATGCCGAACACCGCCTGCCAGCCATATATCTTGGCGAGCGTCGGCGCGAACAGCGAGGCGAAGACCGTGCCGGAATTGCCGGCGCCGGCGATGCCCAGGGCCACCCCCTGATATTTCAGCGGATACCAGCGCGAGGCCAGGGGCAGGGCGACGGCGAACGAGGCGCCGGCCATGCCGAGCACGATGCCCATGGCGAGAATGGCGTTGAAGCTGTGGATGTGCAGCAGCCAGGCGGTGATCAACCCGGCAATGACGATCACCTGGGCGATCAGGCCGGTCTTTTTGGGGCCGATGGCATCGACCAGGAAGCCGTTGACCAGCCGCAGGGCCGCACCCGCCAGGATCGGCATGGCGACCATCAGGCCCTTTTGCGCCGCGCTGAGGTCGAGGTCCTTGGCGATCTGGACCGAGAGGGCGCCCAACAGCACCCAGACCATGAAACTCATGTCGAAATAAAGAAAGGCGGAGAGCAGAGTCGGTGTGTGTCCAGCCTTGAAGAAATCCTTGGAGAGCATACGGCGCGTCCTTTAAAAGGCATAAAAAAACGCCCCAAAACGCAGCTCCGCGCAGCGGAGACAGGTCTTGAGACGTCATTGTCTGGTGAATGGACCGGCGCCAGCCTTGGCGCTGTGGTCCTGAGCCGCGATCGCCGTTGACCGCGTTGAATGTGAGGGTCTGCCGCCCTCAGGGTTTCGTCAATGGCTCAGGCAGTCGGTTTGGCATTTTGCTGCTCTGCACAATGGGCCTGGTGCAGATATGTCACGAAAGGGGGCGATTTCCGGCCATTTTGACGTTCTGATGCTGTTTAACCAAAGACAGGTCATCCGGTTTCAAATTCAACGACTAATGCACTTAAAGATTGGCGCACTTAAAAACACCGTTGTCGAACAAGGCATTGGGCGGCATCTCGATCGGATCGGGGATCGCTGGCAACGACCAGTTCGTGCGATGACCGCCTTCGTCTTTTTCGTCGGCCAGCGGCAGGCTAAGACCCAGGCCGGCAGCGGCTTCGCGCCATAGATCGGGGCGATAGACGGTGCGCGCCAACTGGTCGAAATCATGATCGGCGGTCAGGAAACCCCAGCGCACCATCTGGCCCAGGAACCACTTGGCGTGGCTGATCCACGGAAAGGTCGCGGTTTGCGGATCGAGTGTCAGGCCGCAGCCGCCATCGCTCAAAGCCATGGCAATGGCGCGCGCCGGCGCGTTGACATAGGTGTGCCGCGCCAGGATGCGGACAAGGTCGTCGCGGTGGCGCGGATCGGTCGCCCAGGCGGCGGCGCGCAACAGGGCGCGGGTGAGCGCTATGACGCCGTCGGGATGGGCTTCGGCCCAAGCCGCGCGCACGCCCAGGATTTTCTCGGGCTTCAGCGTCCAGAAATCGGGATCAGAAAACAGGATATCGCCGCGGCCTTCGAGTTGAGCCGTTTGCGGCCACGGCGAGCCAGACGAAAACGCGTCGATGACGCCGTCCTTGACCATGTCGGCCATGCGCGACGGCGGTACCACAACCCACTGGATCTGCCGTTCCGGATCGAGGCCGGCTGAAGCCACCCAATGGCGCAGGACGAAGTGGTGCGGCGAATAGGTGAAGGGCACGGCGAAGACCAGGCGGCCCTGGCCGGCGTGACGGCGGCGGTCGACTTCGCGCGCTAGCAGACGCGCCGTGGCGGTCATAGTATTGGCAGTGGGGGCGTGATCGTCCTGCAGCCGTGCCTTGAGGCCCGCCGAGACCAGGACCGAATTGCCGTTGGCGCCGAGCGCCATCGGCGCGATGATCCGCCCCATCGACGGGCCGAGGCCAAGCGCTGCGGCAAACGGCATCGGCGCCAGGATGTGCGCGGCGTCGATCAGACCATAGGCCAGCTTGTCGCGGATGTTCGACCAGTTGGCCTCGCGCACCAACGTGACCTGCAACCCTTCGGAATCATAGAAGCCCAGGGCTTCCGCGACCAGGATCAGGGCGGCGTCGTTCAGCGGGCTATAGGCGATGGTCAGGTTCATGCGTCGCCTCCTGATTCGAGCAGCCCGCTGACCGCCAGGATGTCGGCGGCCACGGCGTGGATCGGCCGGCCGGTATCCATGGCGTGCTTGCGCAGGGCCTTATACGCCTCGTCCTCGGACAGCTTGCGCGACTTCATCAGCACCCCCTTGGCGCGGTCGATGGTCTTGCGCGCGGCGAGGTCGGCCTTGGCCTTGTTGAGATCGTTGCGCAGGGACTGGGTGACGGCGAAGCGCTGGGCGGCGACGTCGAGGATCGACGACATGCGTTTGGGATTGAAGCCATCGACGATATAGGCGGCAACCCCGGCCTCCAGCGCGCGCGCCGTGGCATTGGCGTCGGAGCGGTCGACGAACATGACGACGGGACGTGGCACGGCGTCATTGGCGATCTGTAACGCTTCGAGCATGTCACGGTCAGGGCTTTCGCAGGCAATGATCACCATGTCGGGGTCGAAATCACGCAACATGGAAAGCTGAAATCGCTGGGCGTGATGGATATCGGTCGACTGATCGCCGTGATCGGCGCGAATCCCTTCGGCCACCAGGGTGGCGCGTGCCTCATCGGGATCTATGATCAGGACGTTCATCGTTTCGCGAAGACACCATATCAAAAACAAAAAGCCGCCTGTCGCGGTCCGGTGTCCCGGCCGGCGAAGGCGGCGTTGCCTTGGACACCCGCCTCGTCACCGAACCGTCATCCGTTGTCTCAACATGAAGAAAAAACGCCGGGACGGCAAGTGCTGCGGCGCAACAATTTTTGCATCGCAATGTAAGTCGCGATTTGCAAGCTGCAGCCGTTGATTTCATTCTTATCCGGCAATGCCCGAAAGGGTAGCGCAGTCTTGCACAGCTTTACCTAGGCTTGCGCCATCGCAAACGGACCCGCAGGAGAGTTACAGATGGCCGTCATCGATACCCGTACCCCCGAACAGCGCGCCCAGGATGAGGTGCCGCTCGATAGCGTAACCACCACGACAACGACCAATAGTAATACGGCGATCATCATTGTCGCCCTGATTGTCGTCGCCGCGATCATCATCGGCGCCTTCTATTACATGCAGTCGAATAATACGAGCTCGAGCAACACCTCGACCACGACCGACACGACGCGGACCATCCAAACCCCGGCGCCTGCCACGACGGCCCCGGCCGTAACGCCGCCGGCGCAAACAGCGCCGACCACCACCACGCCGGACAACTCGACGACGGTCCAGCAGACCGCCCCGAACCCCGACGGCAACACGACCACGACGACGCAAACAACGACGCCGCCGGATTCGACCGCGACTCCGCAGCCGCAAAATCAGTAAAATTCCTGAAAGCGGGAATAGCAGGAGCGGGCCGCGAGGTCCGCTCTTTTGCTGAGCTCGCTCTCTTGCTTAGGATGCCTAGATTCAGCCGATCCGATCGGGATGGGTGAAGACTTCGAAGCCGTCCGATCGCGCCACGGCGACCAGGGTCAGTCCGGCCTCATCGGCGGCCTGGATGGCGAAGGCCGTCGGCGCCGATACGGCGATCAGCACCGGCGTGCCCATGGCCACGGTCTTTTGCACCATCTCGATCGACACCCGGCTGGTCAGAACGACGGCGCCATCGCTTGGCGCTATGCCTTGACGCGCCAGGGCCCCGGCCAGCTTATCGAGCGCATTATGACGGCCGACATCTTCGCGCACAGCGATGATATTTCCAGATATCCAGAGGCCTGCGGCGTGAACGGCGCGGGTTTTAGCGCCCAAAACCTGTTGCCTTGTAAGGCCTTCGACGGCGGCCAGGATATCGGCGGGTGAGAGCTTCAATTCGGCGGTGATGCGGCCGCGCACCCGCACGGCATCCTCAAGGCTGTCGACGCCGCAGAGACCGCAGCCCGTCGGGCCGATGCGAGCGCGCCTGCGCGCCGCCACGGCCTGGCTGCGGTCGGGCTTAAGCCACAGCCGCGCTTCGATGCCGGCCTCCCCAGTGACAATGTCGAATTTTTGCACCTCGTCGATGTGGTTGATCAGGCCTTCGGTCAGGCTGAAGCCATAGGCGAAGTCCTCAAGGTCGGCGGGTGTCGCCATCATCACCGCCTCGGTCGAGGCGTCATAGACCAAAGCTACCGGCACTTCTTCGGGGATAACACGGTCGCCGTCGGCCCAAGCACCGTCACGCCAGACACGGTTTGCCGTCATGGCGCGATGTCCTCGGGGCGGTTGATGTTGCGAAAAGCCGCGTCGTCGACCACGGGCAGCTTCAATAACTTCTTGCTTTCAAGAAATGATGTCACGCGCAAACCGCCGTCAGGACGTGCAGCGAGCAAGGCTTTATCCAATGCTGGCAAGAGCGTCGTGCGCCATAGTCCACACAGGCGATAGTCATCGGCACCGGTGAAATGGATGATGTCCGCTTCGTCGCCGGTTTCTGTCAGACGCGAAATGAAGTCGAGCGGCAGGGATGGCATATCGCAGGGCACGGTGATGACGGCGTCGTCTCCGGCGTTGCGGGCGGCCGCCAGCGCCGTGCGCACGCCTGACAGCGGCCCGAGATCGTCGAATGGCGGCTGATCAAACACCAGCGGCCAGCCCAGTTGTGCCAGTTCGGCGGCCAGCGGCGTTTCTGCAATGCCGGCATCGATGACGATGCGGTGGGTCTGAGGCTGAAGGCGAGCGAGAGTGGCTTCGATCAGCGTCGTTTCGCCATACGGAAACAGTGGCTTGTTGCCGCCCATCCGCCGTCCGCGCCCACCGGCCAGGATCACCACTATCGGGTCCACGCGTCACCTCCGTGTCAGGATCATCTCTTACGGGCCAGGCAGCGGCTTGTCATGGGATTTGACCGGACGCGCATCGCGCAAGCGAATAAATAAAGTTGAGTAAATTAATCGACAGCCATCCCAAGGTCATGTTAGGCCTGAGGAAATAGCGGCCGCAGGGCCAGGGCGGGCCATGGGCGCCGCCGGATTGGGAAGGATACGCATGCTCGACACGACGTCGCCGGACTCGCGCCTGGCCCGGTTGCAACAGGCCCACGCTGACCTGCTCGCCCGTCCCAATGCCCCGCAATCCGACGGTAACGGCGTCTATGAGCGCTATCGTAACCCAGTGATCACGGCGGCCCACGTGCCGCTGGAATGGCGTTACGATTTCGACCCGGCGACCAACCCGTTTCTGATGGAGCGCATGGGCATCAACGCCACCTTCAATGCCGGCGCCATGTTGTGGAACGGCAAATACCTCGTCGTCGTCCGCGTCGAAGGCGATGACCGCAAGTCGTTCTTCGCCATCGCCGAAAGCCCCAACGGCGTCGATCGTTTTCAGTTCTGGCCAAAGCCGATCGTTCTGCCGCAGACCGATGAGCCGGACACCAACGTCTATGATATGCGCCTGACGCGGCACGAAGATGGCTGGATCTACGGCCTGTTCTGTACCGAGCGCAAGGATTTGAGCCAGCCCAACGACACCTCGGCGGCCGTGGCGCAATGCGGCATCGCCCGCACCCGCGATCTCGTCGCCTGGGAGCGTTTGCCGGATCTGAAGACCCATTCCGGCCAACAGCGCAATGTCGTGCTGCACCCGGAATTCATCGACGGCAAATATGCCCTATATACCCGCCCTCAGGACGGTTTCATCAGCGTCGGCGGCGGTGGCGGCATCGGCTGGGGGTTATGCAACGACATGACAGCGGCGGTGATCGACGACGAGGTCATTGTCGACACCAAGATCTATCACACCATCAAGGAAGTGAAGAACGGCCAGGGTCCGGCGCCGATCCGCACCGCCGACGGCTGGTTGCATCTGGCGCATGGGGTGCGCAACACCGCCGCTGGCCTGCGCTACGTGCTCTACATGTTCATGACCGAGTTGAAGCGGCCGTGGGTCGTCACCCACGCGCCGGGTGGTCATTTCATCGCGCCGCAGGGCGAGGAGCGGGTGGGCGACGTGTCGAACGTCACCTTTTCCAATGGCTGGATCGACCACGAAGGCCGGGTGTTTATCTATTACGCCTCGTCCGACACCCGTCTGCACGTGGCGACCTCGACCCTGGCGCGGCTGGTCGACTACTGCAAGAACACGCCGCCCGATCCGCTGACCTCGGCCGGGTGCGTGCAGCAGCGCCTCGATCTGATCGCGCGTAACGAGGCCTTCATCGCCCGCCAGTCGACAGGCGTCGCCTGACCATGGCCGACGGCGCGCTCCCGCCCCTGCGCCAGGAGGCCCGCGCCGAAGCGCGGCGCATCTTCGCCTGGTGGGCCCAGCATGTGCCGGACGATACCGGCGGCTTCTGGGGTGAGATCGACGCCGATGATCAGCCGGTTCCCGAGGCGCCAAAAAGCGCCGTGCTGATCACCCGGCTGCTGTGGTTTTTCAGCGCCATGGCGCGGTATTTGCCATCAAACGAAGCCCTGGGCCTGGCCCATCGCGCCGCCGCCAACATCCGCGACCATTTCCTCGATGAGCGCCAGTCCAGCATCGTCTGGCTTCTCGATCATCAGAACCAAGTGATCGACACCAAGCGCCAGGCCTATGCCCAGGCCTTCTGCATCTACGCCATCGCCGAATACTATGCGGCGACCGGCGACGAGGCCTGGCTGGCGATAGCCCGGCGTATCCAGGCCGATCTCGACACCCGGTTCTGGGATCATGAACACGAAGGCTATATCGAAGCCCTGACCGCGGAGGGGCTTCCACCCGCCGATCAGCGCCTGTCCGACAAGGACATGGATGCGCCCAAGACGATGAACACCCATTTGCACGTGCTCGAAGGCTATACCCGCCTGCACGCCGTGGCGCCGGATGCGCAAAGCCGGGCGGGGCTGAAGCGGATCTTGCGCCTGTTCGCCGACCGCTTCGTCGATGGCGAAAACGGCTGTCTGAGACTGTTCTTCGACATGGATTGGACCGACCGGACGCAAACGCGCTCCTTCGGCCACGATATCGAAGCCTCGTGGCTGATCTGGGAAGCGGCTGAGGTGTTGGGCGATGCGGCTCTGCGCGAGCGTGTACGGCCGCTGGTGCTGGCCCTGGCCGCGTCGGTGCGCGCGGAGGGCATCAATCCCATAGGCGGGCTGGTCAATGAGCGCGATGCCTCAGGCCATATCGATCCTCACGGCGAATGGTGGGGTCAGGCCGAGGCCCTGATCGGCTTTGTCAATGCCTGGCAGATCGGCGGCGATGGGGCCTATCTCGACGCTATGGCTGCGATGTGGGACACCTTGAAAGACCGTTATGGCGCCGGCGGCGACGCCGAATGGACGTGGTATGCTTCAGGCGCGCCGCGTCCGCTCATGGTCAAGGCCGGGCAATGGAAGTGTCCGTATCACAATGGCCGCGCCATGATCGAACTCGACCGTCGTTTGGGCGGCTAAAACAAGAGCTGTCGCGCCAAGTGACAGCCACAGGGAAACGCAGAGGGGACGGGCATGAACCTTCAACCCATCGATCTGGCCATTGTCGCCGGCTATATCGTGCTGACCATCGGCCTCGGCTTCTGGGTATCGAAGCTGTCGTCGAAGAATCTCGCTAGCTACTTCCTGGCCGGCAATACCTTGCCGTGGTGGATACTGGGGCTGTCGAACGCGTCGGGCATGTTTGACGTCGGCGGCACTATGTGGATGGTCGGCCTGCTCGTCGTCTATGGCCTGAAAAGCGTGTTCATTCCCTGGCTGTGGCCAGTCTTCAATCAGATATTCCTGATGGCCTTTCTGGCGGTGTGGCTGCGCCGCTCGGGCAAGCTGACCGGGGCGGAGTGGATGACCTTCCGCTTCGGCGATGGCCCGGGGGCGCGGGCGTCGCACCTGATCAATGTCATCTTCGCCCTGATCATGGTCGTCGGCATGCTGGCCTTCGGGTTCCTGGGGATCGGCAAGCTGGTGGCCGAGTTCAGCCCATGGAAGCTGTCCGCTGATCCACTGATCAATGACAAGCTCTACGGTTTGATCGTCGTTGCCCTGACCACGCTCTATTCGGTCAAGGGCGGCATGTATTCGGTGGTGGTCACCGAGGTGCTGCAATTCTTCATCAAGCTTGTGGTCTGCGTCGCCATCGCCTGGATCGCCATGTCGATGGTCTCGGCCGACATGATCAAGGCCGTCGTACCGCACGGCTGGGACCAGGTGCTGTTCGGCTGGAAGCTCGATCTCGACTGGAACGCCGTGTCGGCCGCCGCCAGGCCCGAGAATAAGGTCGTCGGTCAGTCGGCCATGGCGACGATCGCCAGTGAAGGCCATTCCTATTTTGCGCTGTTCATGGGGCTGATGACCTTCCAGGGCGTGCTCAAGGCCCTGGCCGGTCCGGCGCCGAACTATGACATGCAGCGCCTGCTGTCCGCGCGTTCGCCCAGCGAAGCCGCCAAGATTTCGGGCTTCGTCAATATCGTTCTGCTGTTTCCGCGCTATCTGATGATCGCCGGCCTGGCCGTGCTGGCCGTGGTCTTCATCGGGCCCGAGTGGACGCGCTTGCAAGCCGAGGCCGCGGCGGCGGGCAAGCCGTTCACCGGTGATTTCGACGCCATCCTGCCGTGGGTGGTGCACAAATTCCTGCCGCCGGGCTTGTTGGGCCTGACCCTGGCCGGGCTGCTGGCGGCCTTCATGGCGACCTATTCAGCCTCGCTCAATGCCGCGCCGGCCTACGTCGTCAACGACATCTACAAGAAGTACATCAAGCCCGACGCCGAACAGAAAACCTATGTCCGCCTGTCCTACCTGACCTCGTTCCTGTTCGCGGCGATTGCCGCCGTCATCGGCTGGCAGCTGAAGTCGTTCAACGACGTCGTCACCTGGATCACCACGGGGCTCTATGGCGGTTACACCGTGGCCAATGTGGTCAAATGGTACTGGTGGCGGCTGAACGGCACGGGCTATGCGCTGTCGATGGGGCTGGGCGTCATCGCCGCCATGACCATGGCGGTCTACAAGGACGCCGCGGGTCAGCCGATCGACGGGTTGGCGGCGTTTCCGTGGCTGTTCCTGGGGTGTCTGGCCGCCGCCATCATCGGCTCCTACGTCACCCGTCCAACCGACATGGCAACGCTCAAGGCCTTCTACAAAAAGACCCGGCCGTGGGGGCTGTGGGGACCGGTGCTCAAGGCCCTGCGTCAGGACGAACCCGAGACCCAGCCGAACAAGGATTTCGGCATCGACATGATGAACGTCGTCATCGGTATCCTGTGGCAGACCACGCTGACCGCTTCAGCCATCTTCCTCGTCATCCACGCCATGGACAAGTTCTACATCACCGCCGCCATCGCCCTGGTGTGCACGATCGTCCTCAAGTTCAGCCTGTGGGACCGGCTCAGGGATGAGCCCGCTTAATGTGAGGTTTTGAGCGTCACGAAGGACAGTGTCGTCGGATCGGGAATGTCGGCGGACGGCTGGTCGCGATGCGGTGGCCGTGCCGCCCAGACCAGGGCATAGAGCGTATCGCCGTCGCCGGGCGCGGTGACGACGTTGAGCTGCATGCCGTCGGGCACCTTGAAATCGGGCTTCAAGCGATCGGTGAGCGACGTCACCGGCCGCGCCTCGACCAATGACAGGTTGGACGCTTTGACGATGAAGTCGATCGACTGGCCCAGGCGGATCACCGGCACCTTGAGCAGGCCGGGGCCGTCAGGCTCGACGCCTGAAACGAAGATTTCCGAATTGAGCGACCCGCCGCCGCTGAAATCCCAGCGGTAATGCGTCCAATGACTGACCTGGGCGATGTGCCAGCCATTACCTTTCGCCGATTTGCCTTCATAGCGCGCGACATAGATTTGGGTGTCTCCGGCCTTGTCGTACTTGTGGTAGGTGATCATCGGCCGGCCCCGATCGTCGAAACCGATCAGGGTATTGTTGTTGATCATCCCGCCCTTGACCGGCACCGGATCGACGATTTCACCGGTCGAGAGCTTGATCGGCAGGGTCAGTGGGGTGCCGTCGGCCTTGAACCAGTGAATGAGGTCCGGGCTTTTGGCGTAGCTTAAGTCATGATTGGTCTCGGCCATCGGGCTTTCGCGCCACACCCAGGCAATGTGAAACCAGTGATCGGGGCCCATGACCGGGCCCATGAAATAGGCGTTGCGCTGGTGTTCGCCATCGGCCAGCGGCGTCTGCGTGATGTGCGCCCATTTGCCGGACTGGGCGTCGAGCACGTCGTAGATTTCGTTGCCGTCGCCGCTCGACCCATCGCGATATTTGAAGATCAGCCGGCCGTCAGGCGTATGAAAAAACACCGGATAGGTCGCCGACTGCTCGACCGCGGCATCGACCAGCACCGGCACGCGGGTCAGGGTGCGGACATCGCCCGAAGCATCCGACGTGAACATCGTCATCGGCGAGGCGTGCATATTGGCGGCCACGTAGAGGCGGCCGGCGCTGTCCTGATCGATGGCAATATAGTTGTGACTGTCCCAGCCGGTGTGGACGTCGAGTGTCTGAGAGGTCCAGATCCCGCCCGATTTCGGCCTTTGCGCCACCACAAGCTGGCGATTGGCGTCGTAATAGCCAATGACGATCGACTTGTTTGTGGCCAGCAGGGCGAAGCGCACGCTGTGCCCGGACCACACTGTATCGATGGCCTCTTGCGTCTTGATGCTGGCCTCGACGTTCGGCGAAGCGCCCGGCGACGGCGTGTAGGTCTGCGCCGAGGCGGAAACCGCCAGAACGCACGATATAGCGGAGAGAAGGAAGATCAGGCGCATGAGCCTAGTCCTACGCCATTTGCCGAATAAAAAAAGACGGCGGATCGCCGAAGCGATCCGCCGCAAGTCGCACGAGGATAGGCGTGCGTTACAAAAAACTCGGTCGGAATAGCGTTTTCACTTAAAACGCGTTTCAACCTAGAAACTGTAGGTCAGGCCGAGCGTATAGGTGGTGCCGGCCGAGGTGTTAACCTCGGTGCGCTTGACGCCGTCGCCGCCGACGCCGTTGACGTACTGGATGATGTGCTGGTTGGTCAGGTTGATGCCTTCCAGGACCAGTTTGAGCTTCGGGCTGATCTTGTAGTGCGCCGAGAGATCGACATTGTTGGTCGCGGCGATGAAGTCACCGATATTGCCGGCCGAACCGATGCCGTCGAGATACTTGTCGCGGTAGGCGTCGGAGATTCGGACGTCCCACACCGGGGTTTCGTAATACAGCGTGGCGTTAGCGGTGTATTTCGACAGATTGGCTAGCGGCAGCACGTAGGTCACGGTGCTGATAATGGCCGGCGCCTGGCCGTCGGCATAGGTGGCGTTACCGACGAAGCCCAGCTGGTTGAATGGCGCCGGGAGGAAGTCGAAGTCCCGCTGATAGGCGACTTCGATGCCCTTGATCTTGCCGTAGGGCACGTTGACCGGAGAGGTGACGTTGAACTGGGTCGAGGGCGTTTCGCCCGGAACCAGGAGAGAGTCCGGATACCCCGTCGCCGAATAGGGTTCGGGGAAGTTCGTGGACGAGATCCACTGCTTCATGTTCTTCCAGAAGAAGCCCACTGAGGCATAGCTCGACTTGCCTTGATACCACTCCAGCGAGCCTTCGATCGAGTCGGCAAGGAAGGGTTTCAGGTTCGGATTGCCGACGCTGAGCGAACCGCCAAACGGGGCTGTGGTGATCGTACCGGTGGCGGCCATGTCGCCCAAGGCCGGGCGGCTGACGTCGCGGTTGGCGTCGAAGCGGGCGACCAGGTTCGAGGTCACGTCGACCGCGATATTAATCGCCGGCAGCCAGCCGTCATAGGTGTGCTTGACGTCGACGGGTTGCAAGCCGCCACTGTTAGAGCTCAGGAAGCCGGCCGAATCCAGGTCGGTCTTGTAATAGCGTTCGCCGGCATTGGCGCGGACGCGGTAACCGAAGATATCCTTGTCGAGATTGTACTGCAGATAGAAGGCGTTGGTCTTTTCGGTCTCGTGATAGTTCGAGCCGGTCGACAGGAAGGCGGCCGACAGATCGCGGGTCTGGCCGATCAGCGGATAGGTCAGGTTCACGTCGCCGACGATGTAGGGCATCAGGCTCTTGTACGGCAGGACGCTTTTGAGCGAGTCCGGAATGACAGTGTCCGTCGGGGTATTGTGGAACACCTTGTTGACGTAGGTGTAGCCACCATTGTCGAACTTCTTGTAAGCGACGCCCATGGTCAGCCACGACCAGGTATTGAGAACGTACTTCGAGTCGAGCTTGGCATTGTCGTACTTGGTGACGATCGAGCCTTCCTGGGTATCCATCCGCATCAGCTGCCACGACGCCGGATCGGTCAGGCTTGAGCCGCCATAGACGTTAAACGGCATGGTCGGGCGATCGTCGACCGTTTCGGTGTGGTTCGGTGATTCCAGGAAAACCTTGTCGAACACCGGTTGTTCGTAGTCGGACTTGGACGTGCCGACCAGGGCGGTGAAGGACAGCTTATCGGTCGCTTGCCACGCGGCGTGAACGCCGATCTGGCCGAAGATGGTCGAGTCGTTGTCAAGGTTTTCCTCGGTGCGCAGATCGACGCCCGAATAGGTGGCCGAGATCAGGGTATTGCCTTGAACAACGGCCGACTGCACCACCTGGGTGCCGATAAGATTGCCGGTCAGGCTGTTGGTGCCCGAGGTTGTCAGGGCGTAGTCGTGGCGCTGGTTGTTCAGCTTCGAATAGAGGGCATCGAGGCCCATCTTGAAGCTGTCCGACGGCTCCCATTGCAAGGCGAGCGTCGAGCCGAAGCGCGTGCGGTGGGTAAACCAGGTCGAATAGGTGTCCGACTGCGGCGCGAACAGCATGGTCGACGGCGAGGTCGATTCCAGACGCGCCGCGGTGGCGGCATCAACACCGGCGCCGACGTTCTTGGCGCCGGCCGTGATCTGACCCCAGCCGAACGAGCGGTAACCGAACTCATTGGAGTCGTTTTCCGAATAGGCGACCGACAGCAAGGCGCCGAAATCACCCCAGCGGTTCGAGATCAGGCCGACGAGGCGCGGTGTGACCTTGTTATCGACATTGGTGTTGTACTGAGCTTTGGCGGTCAAGGCCGCTTCGAAACCCTTGTAGTCGAAGGGCTTGGCGGTCTGAAGCTGGACCGTGCCGCCGATGCCGCCTTCGTCCTGGTCGACGGAATAGGACTTCTGCACCGTGACGCGATCGAACAGTTCCGAAGCGAACATCGAATAGTCGAACGAGCGCGAGCGGGTGACGCCGCCGCGGTTATCCATGCCGGACGCCGTGTTCGACAGCACTTCCATGCCGTTGAGCTGGGTGCGGGTGAAGTCGGCGCCCAGGCCACGCAGCGCGATCTGACGGCCTTCGCCGGCGTCGCGGGTGATGGTGATGCCCGGGATGCGTTGCAGGCTTTCAGCCAGGTTCAGGTCGGGAAAGGCAGCGATGTCGTCGGAGACGATGACGTCTTCGGTGCCGACGGCGCGGCGCTTGATATTGTGGGCGTTCTGCAGGGAGCTCTTGAAGCCTTTGACGACGACTTCGGTGGCCGGCTCATCGGCGGCACTGATCGGGGCGGCAGCGGTCGCGGCGGGCTTGGGCTCGGCCGGTTGCGACACCTTGTCTGCCACGCGCAGGACGACGGTGGTGCCATCATCAGAGGCGACGACCAGCGGCGTACCCTTCAGCAGGTCGTGCAGGGCGGCGCGGCGGTCGAGGTCACCCTTCAGCGCCGGTGTGCTGATGCCGCCGAGCTGATCGGTCGGCGCCATGATCTGGATGCCGGCCTGGCGCGCGAACGCCGGGATCGAGGTCACCGCCGGTTGCGCCGGCAGGTCGAAAGCCTTGGTTTGGGCCAGGGCGGGTGCCGCCAGGCTCAGGCTGAACAGAGCAGCGCCGCAGAGCAGGGCGTGCCGCATGGACTTGGACGTCATCATAATATCCCTTTATGATTTTCAGAGTCCCATGCCCAAAGGTGGATTGCCACTTTTGGGGTAAACATGGGACGCCAAAGAAAGTGCCAAATTATGTGGGGCGCGTATCGCAATGTTCACGCCTCCGATGATTAGAGAGTTTTGAGATCAGGCTCCGCCATGCGTCGCAAAAATTTCACACAATACTTTGTGCTTGAAAGCCGATGCGAACCAATATTTAGCGATAAAGAACAATGCTATCGTTTTGGTGTCGCGTATTGGCGCCTAGACTGAGCGCGGCGGCTTTGGCGAAACCCTCTGGATCAGTTACGGCGAACAGACCCGAAATGTGCCGCCGCGCCAGGTCGCGATCGGCGATGACCACGCGATGCGACGAATAGCGGGCAAATTCGGCGGCAGCCTCGGCGAGGCTTGTGCCTTCGAAGGCCAGCTGACCCTCACGCCACGCCAGTCCGCGCGCCAGGGTATCGGCGGCAACCGCTTCGATGCTGATCATCATCTTGCCGGACGGCGGCAAATGGACCGTGGCTTCGTGACCCGCCATGACCGCGACCGGCGACAGATCCTCGTCAAGGTTCGGCCACCCGCCGGTCAGGGCCTGCAGCGACGACATCAACCGCGATGGCGAATTCTCGATCGCCACCTGTCCCGAGGTGACGGCGACGGTCATCGTCTGCGGATCGGTCAGACGTATGCCACATGCCGCACCGATGCTGCGCATTTGGGCAACGGCGCTTTGCACGATGAACGGGCGTGACGGATTGTCGGCGACTTCGAAAAAGGCTTCGCCACGCAGCAGGCGGATCAGCCGTCGCGCCGGGGTGAACTCGACCGACAGGGCCGACGCCGTGTTGAGCGTGATGCGCGAGCCGTCCTCCAGCGGAATATGGCGGATCTCGCCAAGCAGCGACTCGAATCTCTGGTGGCGTCCCGGTGCCGGCGGATGGGTCAGGATCGCCGCGCCACCGATGCCGGCGGCCATAGCGCCGCCCCCCCACAACAGGGCGCGCCGGCTCAGGGCGGGTTGTTGACGCGCGGCGATCGCGCCGCCGCCCACCAGCACGGCGCGCGCCCGCGCAAAGGCGCCGAGACACCGCGGATCGCTGTCGAGCCACGCCGACAGCTCGGCCTGTTCTTCGGTCGTCGGGGCACGCGCATCCAGCCGGGCCGCCCAGTCGGCGGCGATATCGTCAAGGGCGTCAGCTGTAGGTCTGGGTAGCGTCACGCCTGTCCTCTGATGTTTCCTGTCCGTCCAGCCGGCGCTTTGTTTTCGCCGTGCCGGGTTTAGATGCGCGCGATGAGGGTTTTCCCCCACCGGCAACGTGGGCCAGCAGCAATTTTATGCCGCGGGCAATGTGCTTCTCGACGGTGTGTTCCGACAGCTTCATGCGCCGGGCGATCTCACTCTGCGACAGGCCCTCCAGGCGGCGCAGGACGAAGGCCTGTCGCGTCTGGCGTGGCAGGCCGGCAATGGCGCGTTGTACGCAGGCTAGCTCGTTGCGCGCCAGCACCGTGTCCTCAGGCGATGGCTCATCGACGGCGGCCCCCAGCGCCTCGACATCGGCGACCGCGGTGATCGGCACGATGTGGTTGCGGCGCAATTGCTGGAGGATCACCGAATAGGCGGTCTGGAAAGCGTAGGTCTTGGGATTGCGGATGCCGTCGATGCTCGCCTTGGCGGCCAGGATGGCATAGGTCTCCTGCACTACGTCGTCGAGATCGAAGCCCAGCGACGCCTTTTGCCGCAGCCAGGCGCGCAGGGCGGGCTCATGCGGAAGGACATGGCGCGCCAGCCATTGGGCGCGGTCGTCATCGACGGACGTCATTCGCCGGTTTCGGTCCTTGAGGGGCAGGTCGTATCTCATCCTGAAAGCTAGATGCGACACGGCCGTGACACCGGTATGTGTCATAAAAATTTGATGTTTTGGCCGCCGAACCGTCACGCCGGGTGTGCCCGCAATCCCACAGTCTGGAAGTAAAGCGGACATTGATGTAAATTGTATGATAATAGGCTGGCAAAGGTCCCTGTATGTGGTACGGTCGCGACAATCAAAACAGGCCGGCACGACCGGCGGCGTTCGGCACCGGGGACGGCCATGGCGGACACTTTCGGAGAGTTTGAAGGGCAGGGCGCCTATCGCGTCGATCCGGCGCGGCAGGTTTTGCTGCGCTTCGTCGCGACGCAAATCCTGCCGCATGAAGCCGGATTGCGGCAGTGGCTGCGTATCCTGGGCGCCAAGAGCGAGGACGTCGACGACGTCGTCCAGGAGGTCTATTGCCGCCTGCTGCGCATGACGCAGATCGACCATATCGGCGATCCGCGCGCCTATCTTTACCGCACGGCGCGCAATGTCGTGCTCGAACAGGTGCGCCGCGCCCGGGTGGTGTCGATCCTGACGGTGCAGAACCTCGATGAACTGGGCGTTGCCGCCCCGACACCGACGCCGGAAACCGAGACCGTGGCGCGCATGGAGTTGAGCCGGGTGCTGGGCCTGATTGCCAATCTGCCCGAGCGCTGCCGTCGTATTTTCGAATTGCGCAAAATCGATGGCCTGTCGCAGGCGGAAACCGCGCGTATGATGCGTGTAAGCGAGAACGTCGTCGAGAAGGAAACGGCCCGTGGGCTTATGGTCATCCTCGACGATTTGGCGCGTGTCCGTCGCGGCGAGCGTTCAGAATCCAAGGCGCCGCCGATCGGTGGCAGAAAGGTCAGGCATGTCGGCGATTGACGAACAGGCGGCGCAATGGGTGGCGCGCCTGAACGCATCGTGCGACGCCGCAACGCTTCACGCCTTCAAAAGCTGGCACGACGCCGACCGGCGTCATGCCGGCGCTTTTTTGCGCGCCGAAGCGGCGTGGACCCTGCTCGATCGCACCCAGGTCCTGGGCCATGGCGGCCAGGGCGAACAGCGGCTGCGTGAGGCCCAAGCACGTACGCGCCGCCAGGTATTGAGCCGTTTCGTCATGGGCGGCACGGTGGCGGCATCGCTGGCCGGGGCTATCGGCGTCGGCTGGGTGCTCAAGGACCGGCTGAGCTTTGCCACGCGACTGGGTGAACTGCGCAATGTGCCGCTGTCCGACCGCTCACTCGCCGCGGTCAATACCGATAGCCGCATCGATGTCGACATGACGGCGCACATCCGCCACGTCCAGCTGGTCAAGGGCGAGGCGTGGTTCGCCGTGGCGCACAATCCGCAGGTGCCGTTCGTCGTCTCCGCCGGCGATGCCCGCGTGCGGGCCGTCGGCACCGCTTTCAGCGTCCGCCGCCGTGACGGCGGTGTCGACGTCCTGGTCACCGAGGGCGTGGTCGAGGCGTGGAGCGTGCGCGATAAAACCAAACGCGTGCAACTGGGCGTCGGCCATCAGGCCTTCGTGCCGTTTTCCGGCGCGGTCGTCGACGCCGTCTATCATCCGGACGATGTCGAGCGGCAACTGGCCTGGCGCGAGCGCAAGATCATCCTGAAGAACGAGACGCTGGGCGACGCGGCGGCCGAATTCAACCGCTACAACCACGCCCAGATCGTCATCGACGACCCGATGCTGCGTGACGAAAAGCTGGTCGGTGGCTTCGGCGTCGATCAGCCGGAAAGCTTTGCCCGCGCCGTTCACGCGGCGTTGAACGTGCCGGTCGAGATCGGTGACGACCGCATTACGATCGGCACCGACCGCGTCGGCTAAAAAAATCATACAAATCTCGGCGGAAAAGTCTCGACCGTTCATCTGAATGGGTAAGGGCGCCGAAAGTGCGCTCTCAACCGCACAACGATCAGGGAAGATTATGTCACATCTTAACGGTACCGGCCTCAAGGCCGTCCTCATGACGTCCGCGGCGATTGTCGCCGTGGCGGCGCACCCCGCCGCCGCCCAATCCCAAAAGACCTTCGATATTCCGGCCGAGGACGCGGCGCTGGCTGTACCGGCCTTCGTGCAGCAATCGGGCTTGCAGGTGCTGGCGACCTCAGCCGATCTCAAGGGGATCGAGACCAATGCGGTGCACGGTTCGCTGAGCGTCGACGCGGCCCTTGGCGCCCTGATCAACCACACCGGCCTGACGATCAAGACGCATGACGCCGACAGCGCTGTCCTGGTGCGCACCTCGGCCGCCGTCGCGGCGCAGGATCCGGCGCCGGCGGCGACTTCGGACACGCCGTCGCAGGAAGTCGTCGTCGTCGGCATGCGCAAGTCGCTGCGTGACGCGCTTGAGGTCAAGCGCCAGCAGACCGGCGTCATGGAAGCCATTTCCTCCAAAGACATCGGCGCTCTGCCCGACGTCACCATTGCCGAAGAGCTCGACCGGCTGCCGGGTGTCACCGCCTCACGCGACCGTGGCAACGATTCCCAGGCCTCGATCCGCGGCCTGGGCGCGCGCATGGTGCTGGGCACGGTCAATGGCCGCGAAGTCGCCTCGTCCGAACCCGACCGCAATGTGCGCTGGGAAATCTATCCGTCGGAAGTGATTTCAGGTGTTTCGGTCTACAAGTCGTCGGAAGCCAAGCTGATCTCTGGCGGGATTTCCGGCACGGTCGATATCCAGACCATCCATCCGCTCGACTATCGCGGCCCGGAATGGGTCGTGCGCGCCGGGCCGGTCTATTACAATGGCGGCACGGCTTTTCCGGGCTATGACGGCCTGGGCTATCGCGGCGCCATTTCGTTTGTGAAGAAGCTGACGCCCGATCTCGGCATCGTCATCGGCGTCACCTCGCAAAAGCAAAAGAACGGCTACGAGTCGGTTCAAGGCTGGGGCTACAATTCCGGCGCCGATAATGGCCCGGTGCTGGCGTCGCAGCCGACCACCAATTACAACACACCGTGGGGGGCGCAATCCGAAGGCGACCGCCTGACCGAAACGCGTTTCGGCGTCTCCGGCGGGCTGCAATATCGCCCGAGCCAGAGCTTCCAGCTGAGCTATGACGTCCTCTATTCGGATATCAAGATCGACGAAGACCAGGATCAGGCCTGGTACGGCAACAATGTCTGGGGCAACTGGGACGGTGGCAATTACCAGAACTACAAGGACGGCGCCACGCAATCGGGCAAGCTGCCGACGATTCAAAACGGCGACATCGTCGCGGCCTCGACCACCTGGGCGCCTGACAATTCGGTTGTCGCTCATTATACCGAGGACAAGAAGCTTCTGGTCACCGGCCTGAACGGCAAGTGGACCGAAGGCGCCTGGACAGTCACCGCCGACGGCTCCTATTCCAAGGCCGAGCGCTATAATCTCTGGGCCGCCAATGAGTTCCAGTACTGGCCGGCCCTGATGTCCTATGACTTCACTGGCCGCCCGTCGATCACCGTGTCGAGCCCGCCGCAATCCAACGCCCAGACGCCCAATTCCGGCCAATGGACCGAAGGCGCGGTTACCGATACGCTAAGCGCCCTGCACCTCGACGCCCGTCGTGACTTCAGCGGCGGCTTCTGGACCAGCCTGCTGTTCGGCGTGCGCCTGTCGGATCGCACCAAGGATCTGGGTTCGGGCAGCGCCACGATCGCGCCGACGGCGGCCAGCGTCAGTTCCAGCCTGCTGGTGCCCTACACTTTCAAGCACTTCGACATCCCGACCATGCTGACCGGCGATTTCAATGCCCTGGCGGCGGCGCTCTATCCGGCGAACAGCTTCAACGTTAACCCGAAGTCGACGCCGATCACCGATCGCGTCAAGGAAAAGGTCGCTGAGGCCTATGTCGAAGGCACCTATGCCAGCGAGCTCGGCGGGGTGCCGGTCGATGGCAATGCCGGCCTGCGCGTGCTCAATGTGAAGACCGATAGTGCCGGTTCGCAGACGGTCGCCGGCGCCTGGGTCGAAACCCCGCCGGGCAGCGGCAATTGGGTTCAGCAAATGACGACGACGCCGGTCACCGGCGGCGTCACCTATACCAAGCTGCTGCCCTCGGTGACGGCGCGCTTCGACTTTGGCGATGGCAAGTATTTCAAGCTGTCGGCCGCCGAAGTGGTGTCGCGTCCGCCACTCAACGACATGATCATCACGCGCCAGATCTCGTCGACCGCGCCCTATACCGGCTCGTCCGGTAATCCGTATCTGAAGCCGTTCGAGGCGGCCCAGGTCGATGCCAGCTATGAGTGGTACTACGGCAAGGATTCGCTGGCGGCGATCAGCGCCTACTACAAGAATGTCGACAACTATGTCGGCTATTCGACGCGTCAGGAAACGATCAGCGGCAATGTCTATACCCTGACCTCGCCGGTCAATGCCAATAAGGGCGGCTATATCGACGGTGTCGAACTGACGTGGCAGACGCCGTTCAGCTTCCTGCCCGGCGGCGACCATTTCGGCCTCTATTCGAACTACGCCTACGTGCAGTCGAACCTGAAGGAAATGGCCGCCAACCTGCCGCTCAACGGCCTGGCGCAGAACACGGCGACGCTCGATCTGTGGTACTCCGACCACGGCCTCGACCTGCGTCTGGGCAGCAAGTACCATTCGACCTACACCGCCATCTATGGCTGGGACGATACTCAGCTGATCCGGGTCAGGCCGGAAGCCACCGTCGATTTCAGCGCCGGCTATACGGTCAATTCGGCGATCCAGGTGCGCCTGCAGGCCAATAACCTGCTCAACACGCCGCTGCGCACCTATGACGACAACCGCCCGACGCGCCTTGGCCGCTACGATCTCTATGGCCAGCGCATTTTGTTGGACATCACCTTCCGCCATTAACCTCAGAGGGGTGAGGGGCACAGGCGCCGGGCTCGTTCGCGGGCCCGGCGTTTTTTGTGCGCCAAACGCACGCAGCAAACACACATCGAATCTTGACCATCCGCCGCGGCGATCCGTGTAGGAACCCGACGGGCGCCGAGGCTAGGCTCAAAGCTTAGTCCATTGATTTTTCGGCGTTCTGTTGATGTACAAGCTCTATCCTGTTGCGATCGTTGCCGTCGTTCTCGTTGCCCAACCGGCGACGGCCCAACTGGCGTCCCCGCCGGTCCAGGCCGATGGCGACCTCGTTGGTTCGCCGGCCACGACCTATAGCGTCGTCAAGGGCGATAACCTGGCCTCGATTGCCCGGCAGAACCATATCGGCCTGGTCGAGCTGCTGGCCGCCAATCCGGCGGTCACGTCGCAGACGATCAGCCTCAACGAGCAACTGATCATTCCGCATCAGCACGTCCTGCCCGCGGGAGACCGCTCCGGCATCCTGGTCAATCTGGCGGCACTGCGCCTCTATCGCTTCGACGGTACGGGCCAGGTCATGACCTTCCCGGTCAGCGTCGGCAAGGAGGGCTGGGATACGCCGACCGGCACGACGACAGTTATCGAAAAGCGCAAGGACCCGACGTGGAAGATCCCGGCCTCGATCCGCGCTCAGGATCCGAGCCTGCCGGCCGAAATCCCGCCCGGGCCGAAAAACCCGCTCGGCCAATACGCCCTGACCTTGAACTGGCCGGGCTATCTGATCCACGGCACCAATACGCCCTACAGCATCGGCAAGCCGACCAGCCACGGCTGCATGCGGCTCTATCCGGAAGACATCGAGAGCCTGTTCGGCGCCGTTTCGGTCGGCGATAGCGTGACGGTGATCGATACGCCGTTCACGCTGGGCGAAAGTCAGGGCAATCTCTATCTTGAAGTGACGCCGACGCGCGAACAGGCCAAGGCGATCGCTTCTTTCACCCCGGCGCCGGCATTGGCGCCGTCCGACCCGGTGGTGCAGGCTTTTCTTGCAAAACTGAATACGCTGAAAGGCGAGGGACTGCAGATCGACGATCAGGCGGTACAGGCGGCCATGGCGCGTCATGACGGCCTGCCGGTGGTCGTCGCCAAGGGCCTGCCGGCCGGTGTCCTGAACGCGCCGCAACAAGCGCGCGCCGCTCAGAGTTCGGCCGTGCCCGCCGTGGCCGTCGCCCGCGCTACGCCACCGGCCAAACCCCAGCCGCAAGCCGCGCCCCAAACCCCCTCCCAAGCGCCTCAAGCCAAGTCGTGGTGGGATCAGGCCCGGGGCGCCGCCGCCAATGCGATGAGCAATGTCAGCACCTGGTTCAATGGCACGAGGAGCTGAATAAGTAAGGAAGCAATGTCGGCGCCCGGCGAGCGCCGTTATATTGCCATGGTGTCGTGGGAGACTGACCATCAGTATCCCAGGAGTACCCATGCTGAGCAGACGCCACCTTATCGGTGCCGTATCCGCCCTTGCCGCGGCCACAGCCTTTCCGGTTTTGGCCGGCGAACCCGCCCCGGCCGGCTTAATCGCTCAGGCGCGGCAAGCCCTTTCCAAGCACAAGGATCGCATCCGCAATCTCGACCGCATGGCGATCGCCGATTTCAGCGTCCATTCGTCGAAGCCGCGCTTTTACGTCGTCGATCTGAAAAGCGGCGCGACGCAGAGCTTCCTCGTCGCCCACGGCCGGGGGTCTGATCCCGCCCACACCGGCTGGCTGAAGAGCTTTTCCAATGCGCCCGGATCGGACGCGACATCGGAAGGCGCCTACGTCACCGGCGACACCTATATCGGTAAGCACGGCCTGTCGCGGCGGCTGATCGGGCTCGATGACGGCAATTCCAATGCCCTGTCGCGCGGTATCGTCATCCACAGCGCCTGGTACGTCAGCGACGACATGGCGCGCGGCGCCGGTATCGGCCGCAGCGAGGGCTGTTTCGCTCTGTCGGATAAGGACCACGCCACGGTGATGGACCTGTTGGGGCCGGATTGTCTGCTGGTGGCGGTCAAGGCCTGAACACCGCTGTCGTCACAACAGGGAAAGCGATCAGAGCTTTGACGGCGTCTGCCCCAAGTCGGCGCTGATCGCCGCGGCGGTCTCGCAAACATAGACGGCGAGCGTCCCGATGCGGCTGTCATCCATATACTGGGCGGGGCTCGACACGCTGATTGCCGCGACGATACGGTTGGCGGCGTCGCGGACCGGGGCGGCGACGCAACGGACCTGATCGTCGTTTTCGTCGAGATCGAGCGCATAGCCGGCCTGGCGATAACCGGCCATAAGCCGCAGCCAGCTATCGACATCGTATTTGTAATCCGGCTGTTCGCGCGCCTCACGAGCATAGACGGCGCGCAGGGCGGCCTCGTCGGCGTCGAACAGCAGGGCCTTGCCGAGGCCCGTTGAGCGCAGCATTTGTCGCTCGCCGACCGTGCACTGGATCATGATCCGCCGCGACCCCTGGATCTTGTCGAGAAAATAGACGCGATCGTCATCGATCGTGCCGAGATTGGCGGCGTCGCCGGTGTCAGCAGACAGTTTCAGCAGGTGCGGCCGGGCGACGCGCACGACCGGTATCTGTTCGAAGGTGGCCTGGCCCAGTTCGAGCAGGCGCGTGCCGAGCGAATAGCCCTCACGTGGGCCCTGATTGAGGAAATTCAACTCCACCAGCGTCGTCGCCAGACGATGGGTCGTGCTCTTGTTCATGCCAAGGGCTCGGGCGATGTCGGCCAGGCTGCGATCCCCCGCCGCCACGCGTTCCAGGACGTCCAGACCGCGCGACAGGGTCAGGGCGCCGCTGGCGGCCTTTTCGAGCCGGCCGCTGTCGTCTGTCGAATTCTGTCGCGTGATCGCGTTCAAAAGCGCTGCGTCCTGTCAAAAAATGAGATTGGTTATAATGTCCCTATATTTGATACGATTTGCGGGAAAAGCAAGAGGCCTTCGCGAGTCTTGGTCATTCTCCTCGAGAAACCGTTGCGATTTTGACGCGCTTCGCTAAAAAGTGGCTTGGCCAATCTGATTTTGGTCTGGCAGAATTTAAGCGTTCGAATTATAGGCACAGGTAATCAATTAATGAAACTGTGTGCCGAGAGGAAGTCCATGGCGTTTCAATCCCCCCGTTTTCACCCGGTGTCCGATCGCAGCCGCCTGGCGCTAAAGGCGGTTTTGCTGGCCAGCGCGGCGTTCGGCATCTGTCATGGCGTCGCCCAAGCCCAAGCCACGGGAACTGGCCAGGCCGCGACCGACACGACGGCAAAGCCAGTGGATGACAGCACGGTCGTCGTCGTCACCGGCATACGCGCCACGGCCCGCACCTCGCTGCAGGCCAAGAAGGATTCCTCGACCATCGTCGATGGCCTGATGAACGAAGAAATCGGCGCCTTGCCTGACCTGTCGGTCGGTGAAACGCTCGAGCGCGTCTCCGGTGTCACCGCCGACCGCTTCAAGGGCTCGGCTTCGGAAATCACCGTGCGCGGCCTTGGGCCGTTCCTCGGCTACTCGACCTTCAACGGCCGCGAAGTGACCAATGGCTCCGGCGACCGGACCGTCTCGTTCCAGCAGTTCCCGTCCGAACTGGTCAACGGCGTCCTGGTCTATAAGGCGCAGCAGGCCGATCTGGTCGAAGGCGCCGTCGCCGGCCTGGTCGATCTGCGCTCCAGCCGCCCGCTCGATGCCCGCAAGTCGTCATTCCAGGTCGACCTTCGCGGCAATTACCAGCCGTATGACGCCAAGATCAACGGCCGCAGCGGCATGGGCAGCAAGGGATCGATGTCGCTGATCCATCAATGGAACACCTCGATCGGCCGCGTCGGCCTGACGCTGGGCTTCGTGCGCGATTCCTCGACCGATCCGGAAGAGTTCTACACTTCGAGTTCGAGCTTCTTCCCGTGTAACACCATCAACAAGAACCCGACGGCCTTGACGGGCTCGAGCGTATCGAAGTCGAGCCCGTCGTTCAATCCGGTCACCGCCAACTGCGCTTATTCGTCAGATCCGGCCGTTGTCGCCGCCGGCGATACCGGTCCGACCTATTTCGCCAGCAGCAACTATACCTGGCGTCAGGATTCGACCAGCGACCACCGCAACGCCGTGATGGGCACCCTGGAATGGCGGCCGAACGAATACTGGGATATCGCCTACGACTTCCAGTGGTCGAAGCGCGACCAGATCGAAAACCGCCACGACCTGCAACTGGCCGACGGCCGCCGTGGCATCGATCCGCTCGATATCGCGCCGGACGGCGCCCTGCTGAAGTGGTCGGGCAACTCCAATATTTCCAATATCGGCTATATCCGCAACCGTTGGGAAAGCTATGACGGCTCGGGCCTGAACTTTAAGTGGACGCCGACCGACAAGCTGACCCTGACGTCCGACTTCTCCTATTCGGGCAGCCACCGTAATGAAGTCGACCTGTCGACGCGCCTGAATACCGCCACCCGCGTCGCCTATACGATGGATTCGACCAGCGACGTGCCGTCGGTGACCTTTGCCACGCCGGTCAATCTCAACGATCCGACGCTCTACACCACTTCGGCCTATGCGCGCCGCGACATGGAAGATCACCAGGACAAGATCTATTCGTTCCGGCTCGACGGCAAGTACGAGTTCGCCAGCGGCTTCTTTACCAGCCTGTGGGCCGGCCTGCGCTCATCCGATCACCGCCACACGGCGATCCTCAACGACAATAACGACATCAACACCATTTCGGCCAGCGCCACCGCGCTTGGCGCCTCAAGCTGCGCCGAAGCCTTCCCGCAGAAGAAGTTTTTCGCCGATGCCGACACCAATGTGACGTCGTGGGCGGTGTTCGACACCGGCTGCCTGTACAAGGCCTTTACGGGCTCGAACGACCTGGGTCCGCTGGCCGATCCGCGCAATCCGGGCAATATCAATGTCCGCGAACAGACCAATGCCGCCTACATCATGGGCAATTTCGCCTCGGCTCTGGGCGAAATCCCGTATTCGGGCAATCTCGGCGTGCGCGTGGTCAAGACCGACGACACCTCGATCGGGCTCGACAGTGCCTATCACGCCACGGTCGATACGACGACCGGCGACTATACGCTGACGCCGACCGGCGCCTTCACGACGACGACGGTCAAGAACTCCTACACCGAAGTCCTGCCCAGCGTGAACGTCGCCTTCCAGGTCGCGCCGACGCTGAAGGTTCGCGGCGCCATCTACAAGGCGATCTCGCGCCCGAGCGTCGAAGACATGGGCGCAGGCGTCACGTTGACCACCGCCGCCAGCGGCATCAATCCGCAATCGGTGCTGCAGGCCATTGCCGGCGCCACCGGCGGCAATCCGCGCCTGAAGCCGATGGAAGCGTGGAACGAGGATATCTCGGTCGAGTGGTATCACACGCGCGACACCGCCTTCAGCATTGGCCTTTATCACAAGGATCTGAAGGCTGGCATCGTTCCGGCGCAGAACAACAACGTCAACGAGACCTTCATCGTCGACAGCACGTCCTACACCGTGCCGGTCGCCGAAGAAGCCAATTCCGACAAGAAGAGCGTGCTCAACGGGGTCGAACTCGACGCCACCCAGAACCTGTCCTTCCTGCCCGATCCGTTCAAGGGCTTCGGCTATATCTTCAACCTCAACATCAACAGCTCGAACTTCGAATATGCCGATCCGTCGATCGCCGACCCGGCCAACCCGTTGTCGAACTTCACCCATCCGGGCTCGATCATCGGCCTGTCGAAATATTCGGGCAGCTTCACCGGCTATTACGAAAATGGGCCGTTGTCGGTGCGCGCGGTGTACAAGATCCGCTCGCAATATCTGAAGCCGAACGGTCTGGCGGCCAACCGCTACTATGCCGGCGGCGGCTTCCTCGACATGTCGGCCGACTACACCGTCAACAAGCACCTGAAACTGCGTTTGCAGGCGCTCAACGTGCTGAAGCAGCCCTCGGTCTCCTATGCGCCGGTGGCCCAGTCGATCACCCAGACCAGCTATTACGGCACCAGCATCTTCTTCGGGGCCCAGATCAAGTACTAGGCGTTCCAAGGCAAGCGCGGTTGCTCCTCCCCGTGACCGCCTTCTTTGTGGCTCGCCAGTTGGAGCATCATGCCAAAAAGTGGACGCCACTTTTTGGAAAAAACATGATGCAAAACAAACAGCTAGAGCGGCGCTTTGATAACATCAAAACGCCGCTCTAGCTGGCGGGCCTTTCTTTTCTGTCGTAAGGATTTTCGCATGACCCGCACCGTGTCCCGCCTTGCCATTTCGTTGCTTGCCCTGGCCGTGGCCAGCCAGGCCGTTCCCGCCGCCGCGGCCTGCAAAGGGACAGACGGCTACGCCGCCGATTTCGGCGGCCGTTCGACCTACATCTGGCGCCCCGAAGTGCTCGAAGCCGTGAAGGCCGAAATCGCGCACGATCCGGCGTCCGTGCCGGCCTATGCCAAGCTGATCGCCGAAGCCGATGCCGATCTGACGCGCGGGCCGTGGAGCGTGGTCACCAAGACGCGCATGCCGCCCAGCGGCAATATCCACGACTATACCAGCCTGGCGCCCTACTGGTGGCCGGATCCACATGGCCACAATGGCGAGCCCTATTTCCGCAAGGACGGTGAGGTCGATCCCGAGCGCAGCACCAATGCCTATGACGAGCCGGCGTTGCAGGCGATGAGTGACGCCGTCACCGCGCTTGGCCTGGCCTACTACTATTCCGGCGATCGCAAATATGCCGATCGCGCCGCGGTCATCCTTCGGGCCTGGTTCCTCGACGCCAAGACGCGGATGAACCCCAATGTCGATTTCGGCCAGATGGTGCCGGGCGTCAGCCCTGGCCGCAAGGAAGGCGTCATCGACGTCTCGCGCCTGGCCCCGGTGGTCGACGTCATCGGCCTGCTGCAGCCGTCGGGCGCGCTGACCGGCGATGACATGACCGGTTTGCGCAAATGGTTCGGTGACCTGACCCACTGGATGCAGAACACCTCGATCGCCATCGACGAGCGCTCGTCGAAGAACAACCACGCCGTCCATTACGATCTGCAACTGATCGATTTTGCCACTTTCTCGGGCCAGCCGGACGTCGCCATCAAGGCGCTCAAGGCCTTCCCGCAGGCGCGCATCAATACCCAGATCAAGCCCGACGGCAGCATGCCCGAGGAGCTGGCGCGGACGCGCTCGCTGCACTATAGCGCCACCAATTTGTCGGCCATGTACGACATCGCCACGCTCGGCGAATGCTACGGGATCGACCTGTGGAGCTACAAGACCTCCGACGGCCGCGGTCTGCCGCAGGCGACGGCCTTCCTGGCGGGCTATGCCGGCCACGAGCAGGACTGGAAGTGGCAGGAGATCACCGGCGCCACGGAAGAGCTCTATGAGGCGCTGCTGAAGGCGGCGGACGGCTATCACGACCCGGCGCTGAATGCGAAGGCCGCGGTGTATAATGATCGTTTTGCCAATTCGCAGCTCAACCTGACGACCCGGATGCCCTCGAAATAGGGCATAAAAAGGAGGGCCGTTGCGTGAACGGCCCTCTTCGGTTCCGGCGAGTTTCAGGCGGTGAGGACGCCCTGGAGTGTGTGCCGGCAGGAAAGGCAGTCTTGAAAGTAGTCTGAATGGCGGCGGTTGCCGCCCTTTTCGCGTCGGGCTTAGCGCGCCAGCCAGCCGCCATCCACCGGGATGACCGCGCCGTTGACGTAGTCGGAAGCCGGCGCCGCCAGGAAGACCGCGGTGCCGCCGAGATCGGCCGGAATGCCCCAGCGATTGGCCGGGATGCGGTCGAGAATGGCCTTTTCACGCGCCTCATCGGCACGGATCTGGGCGGTGTTGTCGGTCGCCATATAACCAGGTGCGATAGCGTTGATGTTCAGGCCTTTGGCGGCCCATTCATTAGCCAGCAGGCGGGTGATACCGGCAATGCCCGACTTCGAGGCCGTATAGGACGGCACGCGGATGCCACCCTGGAACGACAGCATCGAGGCGAT
>FTCT01005734.1_pt1 | contig 44634 bp, 39 predicted proteins | sample 1658881 | NCBI WGS metagenome assembly FTCT01 (sample SAMEA3914864, study PRJEB12502) | metagenome | biome: forest; material: soil | place: USA | collected 2012-03-12 | depth 0.3 m | reverse complement strand
GCTATGAGGGGCGGAGCAAGGAGTTCCGCCCCTCATGACTGAGCACCCGCGCGGCTGGGAATTCTGGATCGACCGGGGCGGCACGTTCACCGACATCGTGGCGCGGCGGCCGGACGGTTCGCTGGTCACCCACAAGCTGCTGTCGGAAAATCCAGAGCACTATGCGGACGCAGCCGTGGCGGGCGTCCGGGCGCTGCTGCCCGAAGGCGCGGCCATCGACGCGGTGAAGATGGGCACCACCGTCGCCACCAACGCCCTGCTCGAGCGCAAGGGCGAGCCGACGGTGCTGGCGATCACGGCGGGTCACGCCGACGCCTTGCGGATCGGCTATCAGGCGCGGCCCAAGCTGTTCGAACGCCACATCGTCAAGCCGGAAGCCCTCTACGACCGCGTCGTCGAGATCGACGAGCGGATGAGCGTCGAGGGCCAGGTGCTGCGGCCGCTGGACGAGAGCGCGGCGCGGGCCGGCCTGCAGGCGGCCTTCGACGAAGGTTTCCGCGCCATCGCCATCGTGCTGCTGCACGGCTTCCGCTTCACTGATCACGAGGCGCGGGTCGCGGCGATCGCGCGCGAGATCGGCTTCACCCAGGTCTCGGTCAGCCACGAGGTCAGCCCGCTGATGAAGCTGGTCGGGCGGGGCGACACGACGGTGGTCGACGCCTACCTTTCGCCGATCCTGCGTCGTTACGTGGACCAGGTCGCAGGGGCGCTCGGTCACGACACCCGGCTGCTGTTCATGCAGTCGAACGGCGGCCTGACCGATGCGCGGGCCTTCCGGGGCAAGGACGCGATCCTGTCCGGTCCGGCCGGTGGCGTGGTCGGCATGGCGCGGACGGCGGGCGAGGCCGGCTTCGAGCGCGTGATCGGCTTCGACATGGGCGGCACCTCGACCGACGTCTGTCACTATGCCGGCCAGTACGAGCGGGCCTTCGAGACGGTGGTGGCGGGCGTGCGGATGCGCGCGCCGATGATGAACATCCACACCGTGGCGGCCGGCGGCGGCTCGATCTGTTCGTTCGACGGAGCGCGCTTGCGGGTTGGTCCGGCTTCGGCCGGCGCGGTCCCGGGACCGGCGGCCTATCGCCGGGGCGGGCCGCTGACCGTCACCGACTGCAACGTCATGCTGGGCAAGCTGCGGCCGGAGTTCTTTCCCAAGGTGTTCGGCCCCAATGCCGACCAGCCGCTGGACGCCGAAGCGGTGACGCGCGGCTTCGAGGCGGTGTCGGCGCAGATCGAGGTCGCAACCGGCAAGCCCATGACGCCGCAGGACGTCGCCGAGGGCTTCGTCACCATCGCCGTCGAGAACATGGCCAAGGCCGTGCGGCAGATCTCGATCCAGCGCGGCTACGATGTCACGCGCTATGTCCTGGCCTGTTTCGGCGGCGCCGGCGGGCAGCATGCGTGCCTCGTCGCTGACGCTCTGGGCATGACCAAGGTCATGATCCACCCGTTCGCCGGGGTGCTCAGCGCCTACGGCATGGGCCTGGCCGACCTGCGTCTGATCCGCGAGGAGACGGTCGAGCGGTCGCTGGATGCGGCGGGCGACCTGGTCGAGCGCGCGAAGGTGCTGGCCGCCGAGGCCGAGGCCGCCTTGCGCGCTCAGGACGTGCCGATGGCCTCGGTCGAGACCGTCGCCAGCCTGCGGGTGAAGTACGCCGGCACCGACACGCCGCTGGTCGTGCCGTTCGGCGATCGGGTCCGCGAAGAGTTCGAGGAACTGCACCAACGCCGCTTCGGCTTCACCTCGCCGACGACGCCGCTGGTGGTCGAGACCCTGTCGGTCGAGGCGATCGGGCATTCGGATGCTGGTGACGCAGCGGACTGCAAATCCGTGCAACCCGGTGCGGGTGCGCTCGCCACCGTCGAAACCCGCATGGCCGGCGCGCTCCACAGCACCCCCGTCTTCGACCGCGAAGCCCTGGCCATCGGCGCCGAAATCCTCGGCCCCGCCATCATCCGCGAAGCCACCGGCACCACCGTTGTCGAGCCCGGCTGGCGCGCCACCGTCGACGCTCACCTGAACCTGATCCTCGACCGCATCGTCGCCCTGCCGACCCGCAAGGCCATCGGCACGCAAGCCGATCCGGTCATGCTGGAGGTGTTCAACAACCTCTTCATGGCCGTGGCCGAGGAGATGGGCTTCGCGCTGCAGAACACGGCGTACTCCGTGAACATCAAGGAGCGGCTGGACTTCTCCTGCGCCCTGTTCAGCCGCGACGGCGACCTGATCGCCAACGCTCCGCACATGCCAGTGCACCTGGGCTCGATGGGCGACAGCGTGCGCGCCATCCGCGACGCCCGTGAGTATGACGGGCGCGGCATGAAGCCCGGCGACGTCTACATGCTGAACGCCCCCTACAACGGCGGTACGCACCTGCCGGACGTGACGGTGGTCATGCCGGTGTTCGACGCGGCCGGCGCTCTGTTGTTCTACGTCGCCGCGCGTGGGCACCAGGGCGACATCGGCGGCATCACGCCGGGCTCGATGCCGCCGACCAGCAAGACGGTCGAGGAGGAAGGCGTACTGATCGAGAACTTCCTGCTGGTCGAGGGCGGCCGGTTCCTGGAGGCCGAGACGCGAGCGCTGCTAACCTCGGGCAAGTGGCCGGCGCGCAATCCCGACCAGAATATCGGCGACCTCAAGGCCCAGATCGCCGCCTGCGCGCGCGGGGCCGAGGCCTTGACCAGCATGGTCGCCGAGTTCGGCCAGGACGTCGTCGAGGCCTACATGGCCCATGTCCAGGACAATGCCGAGGAGGCCGTGCGCCGCGTGCTGGCGACGATGCAGGGCGGAACCTTCGCCTACGAGCTGGACGACGGGGCGGTGGTCCGCGTGGCCATCACGGTCGATCAGGAGGCCCGCACCGCCCGCGTCGACTTCACCGGCACCAGCGACCAGGTCCCGACCAACTTCAACGCCCCGGCCTCGATCTGCCGGGCGGCGGCGCTGTATGTGTTCCGCACGCTGGTCGACGACGAAATCCCCATGAACGACGGCTGCCTGCGGCCGGTCGAGCTGGTCATTCCTGAGGGCTCGATGCTGCGGCCGCGCTATCCAGCGGCGGTGGTGGCCGGCAATGTCGAGACCAGCCAGGTGGTGGTCGACGCCCTCTACGGCGCGCTCGGCGTCATGGCTGGCGCGCAAGGGACGATGAACAACTTCACCTTCGGCGACGAGCGGCGGCAGTACTACGAGACCATCTGCGGCGGCTCGGGCGCGGGGCCGGATTTTGCCGGGACCGACGCGGTCCAGACCCACATGACCAACAGCCGCCTGACCGATCCCGAGGTGCTGGAGACCCGCTATCCGGTGCTGGTCGAAGCCTTCTCGATCCGGCGCGGCTCGGGCGGAGCGGGCGCGCAGCGCGGTGGTGATGGCGTGGTGCGCCGGATCGGCTTCCGCGAGCCGATGATCGCCACGCTGCTGTCCAACCGCCGCCGCGTGCCGCCGTTTGGACTGGCAGGCGGCGGGCCGGGCGAGGTCGGCAAGGCGCGGATCGAGCGCGCGGATGGAACGGTCCAGATCATGGCCGCCACCGACCTAGTCGAGGTCGGCGCGGGCGACGCCATCGTCATCGAGACGCCCGGCGGTGGCGGCTGGGGAAACGCGTGATGGCCAGGGCCAAGGTTCTCTTCGTCTGCCTGGGCAACATCTGTCGCTCGCCGCTGGCCGAGGGCGCGTTCCGGGCGGAAGCCGAGCGGCTGGGCCTGGACGTTGTCGCCGACTCCGCCGGCACGGGCGGCTGGCACGCTGGGGATCCGCCGGATCCGCGCTCGGTCGCCGTGGCCCGCCGCAACGGCGTCGACATCAGCGGCCAGCGAGCGCGCAAGGTGACGAAGGACGACTTCCGGACCTTCACCCACATTTTCGCGCTCGATCACGACAACCTGGAAGGCCTGCGGGCCATCGCGCCGCGCGATGCGACGGCGGAGGTGGGGCTGTTGCTGGATCTCGCGCCCGGTCACGAGGGCAGGGCAGTGGCGGATCCCTACTACGGCGATGACGCGGGTTTCGACGTCACCTGGCGAGACGTGACGATGGCGGCGAAGGCTTTGGCGAAGCGCCTGGCGGACGAAGGTTGGGCGCGGGCCTAACCTCATCCGCTCATCCCCGCGAAAGCGGGGACCCAAGCCGCGTCAAGGGATGGGGCAAAGGTCGAGCCAAAGGCTGAGAGCCCGCTTGGGTCCCCGCTTTCGTGGGGATGAGCGGTGTTTTGATTCAATGCAACGTCGGCCGAACCGGCGCCGCCACCGCCTCCGGCTCCTCGAACCGCATCGGCAGCGCCATCCCGTCGCCCGCCAGCGCCGTGTTCAGGAACCGCGCCATCACCGTCACGGCCTCTGGCTGCACCAGCATGCTCTCCAGTAGACGGCCAGCGATCTCGGGCGAGGCGGGGCAGAGGCCGCAGGCGATGACCAGGCGCTGCTCGTCGTCGGCATAGGCCCGGCTGCAGGGCGCGGCGACGCAGAGCGGGCGGCGCACCTGGCCTTCCAGAGTGGTCATCATCAGGATGAAGGCGGCCGCCACGCGCGGCGAGACCAGGTCGCCGGCTTTCTTCGACAGCCGCCCGCCGGGCTCTTCGCCCAGCACGCGGGCGGTGACCCACTGGCGCAGCATCCAGAGCAGGACGCGCTCGCCATCGGCGAGGCCCACGGGGCCGCAGTGGTCGATATGGACATGGGAGAAAGGATCGGGCCGCACGCCTGAAATCTCCTCGCCCGGGGCAGGGGGCCGACACCCACCCGGGCGAACCGATCTCGGTGAGCGGCCCGATGCGTCTTGCGAACGCTTCTCAACTAAACGCGATGCTTAGTTGCGAGTCAATTGCAAAAAGATCGAGAGGCTCTAGCCGCCGAAGCTGCTGTGGAAACCGCCGCTGGAATAGCTGCGGCCCCCGCCGAAGCCGCCGCGCGAGACGACCGAGGTGCGGGTCTGGACCTTGGGCGGCGCGCTGCGGATGGCGTCTGGCGGATCGATGCTCTCGCGCGTGATGACCGTGCGGCCGCTGCTGTAGTCGCGGCCCAGGCGTCCGCCCCAGGTCGAGTAGTAGCCGCCGCCATAGGCGTCGTCGCGGCGGTAGAGGCCTGTGCCGTGATAGCCGTCCATCATCCGGCCGATGACGAAGCCGGCCAGCAAGGGGCCGAAAACGTCGTGGCCGCCATAGTTGCGCGGCACGCAGTTGCCGGGGCCGTAGACGTCCTCGCAGGTCGAGCGGGCTTCGTAGCGCGGGGCCTTCTCCTGGTCGTCCTTCTGGGCGGCGGCGTAGGAGGCCTCGCACTGCTGGGGCGAGACCTCGCCGGCGTCCTTGCACTCCTGCAGGGTCTTGTAGCTGAAGGCCTGGACCTGTTCGCCGCGATTGGGATCCCAGCTGGCCTGGCCGCCGGTGTGGTCGTCGCAGCCGGCCAGGGTCAGGCTGGCCGCGCCGGCCAGCATGGTGGTCAGCTTCAGCGAGCCGGAGCGTTTGCGCGTCGTCATGGACCTGTCCTTACGACGTCATGCAGGCGGCGTTCAACACGCCGACGGCGATCGAGATGCCGGCCAGATAGACGCCGATCGCGGTCTCGCCGTTCTCGATCCGCGTCTTCACGTCGGGCAGGGCGGCCAGGCGCACGCCGGTGAAGGCCGCGACCTGGATCACGCCGGCCAGGGTGGCCCAGGCGGCGAACTCCGGCAGGCTGACCGTATGGCTGAGCGCCGAGGCCAGCGGCAGGACATAGCCGATCAGCGCCCCGGCCAGGGCGATCGAGGCGGCGGTGTTGCCGCTGCGGATCAGCGCCTTCTCGTCGTAGGGCGTGACCCACTGGTAGATGTACTTGAAGACGATGGTGAACAGGCCGGCCACGACGAAGGCCAGCAGGAAGGCGGTCGCGCCCGCCTGGAATCCGATGACGTCGAACATCTATCTTCCCCCTCTAGGCCCTGAATTCGCCGACCGACAGCGGCAGGCCGATCATCGTCTCGTGCGTGACGTCGCCGTCCTCGGGCTCCAGCGTCAGCGCCAAAAGCAATTCGCGGCCGTCGCCCGGCAGGTCGCGATGGAACAGCATGGTGGTCTGGAAAAGCCGCTTGTCGGGCTCGGTCGCGTCCCGTGCATAGTAGACGTCTTCCCAGAGCGTGACCGGATCCTGCTCGACGGCCTCCTCGCCGAACCAGAAGCGGCGGTATTCGGGCAGGCCGTTCGGCTGGAAGGTGCGGGCGCGCAGGCGCTGGCCCCAGTCGAAGCGGCTGCCGTCGCCGCTGCCGGGATATTCGCTGGACCACGGGACGAAGAGCGTGAAGTCGTTGGCCTTCTCGCCCGCGCGATCGTCCGAGACCACCTGGAACAGGATCTCGTCGTCCGTATAGAAGCGGTGCACGAAGACGCCGTCGCTGAGTTCGATCAGGCCCTGGGCCGTGATCTCCAGCGTGTCGCGATCCAACGCGAAGCGGGTCTCGGCCCCGAAGCGCCGCCAGGCCAGCGGGTCCAGCACCACGGTCCGGCCGATCGTGACGTTGCGAATGACGGGCAGGGTCGAGCGCGGCTCGCCGTCCTTGCCGCCGAAAAGCTTTCCGAACATCGAAGCTCGCGAGCCCTCAAAATCCTGAGCGGATCGCCTATCTGAAGGGCGACCAAAGCTCCACCGCAGAGCGCGCTTGCCCTGAAGTAAAGTCGGTCGCAGGATGACGTCGAACGGTGTCTTGTCAAGCGTACATGTTATGCGTACATGTAACGCATGCCCGCCAAGATCACGAGAGGCGCTCAAGCCGCTGAAAGGACCCGCGCGTGGCGTGAAGCCCGCCGGAACGCCGGCTTCGTCAAGATCGAAGTCTGGGCGCCGGCGGCCTGCAAGCCCGACATCCTGTCGGCGGTTCAGGCGATCGTCGTGGAGTCGGCTCGTGGGCCGACCTTGCAGGCCAACCCCCATCCTCCCCGAGGCGTCAGACACATGGACTCCGTTATCGACACCGCCTGGACGATCCACAGCCTGCGCGATGCGCTGGCCGAGAGCAGCCTCGTGCGCGAGGGCGAGATGAACGCCGTCGTCGTCGAGGGCGTCGAGCCCGTGCTGCTTGTCACAATGCATGAGTTCGGCGACCTGCCGGTCTATGTCAGCGGCGGCGCGCTGCAGATGGTGGCCTCGACCATCCTGTGGCCTTGCGACGAGCAGACCGATCGCCCGGGCTTCAACGAGTTCATTTTGAAGGCCCAGAAGGTCGTGCCTCTGTCGAACTTCGGAATCACCACGATCGACGGCCGTGACTATTACGAGCTGATGGGCGAGATCTCGTCCAAGACCACCCTGCAGACGCTGATCATCGAGCTGCGCACCCTGGCGGCCAACGCCATCGCCGCCGCCAGCGACCTGCGCGAAACCTTCGAGAAGAGCCGCGCCGCGGCCGCCTAACCAGACAGAAGACCGGAGACTTTTCGAATGTCGATGTGGAGCAAGCTGTCGGCCCTGTTCCGGGGAACCGCGCACGACGGCGCCCAGACGATCGTGGACGCCAACGCCCTGCGGATCCTGGACCAGGAAATCCGCGACGCCGACAGCGCCCAGGGCAAGGCCCGGGACGAGCTGGCCAAAATGGTCGCCCGCCGGCGCTCGCTGGAGACCGAGGTCGGCCAGCTGACCGGCCAGGTCGGCAAGTACGAGGCCTCGGCCCGCGCCGCCATGGCCAAGGGCGACCAGACCCTGGCCCTTGAAGTGGCACAGCGGATCGCCGACCTCGAGAAGGAGGCCACCCAGAAGGGCGGCCAGATGACCGAGCTGCGCGCCGCCGAGGACAAGATGCGCGGCGTGATCGCCCAGACCGACACCAAGATCGAGGCCCTGCGCCGCGAGATCGAGATGGTGAAGGTCAATGAGAGCGTCCAGAAGGCCCAGTCGGCCGTGATCTCGCGCTCGGGCTCGGCCAGCGGCGTCGTCGGCTCGGCTGCCGACAGCCTCAAGCGCATCAAGGAACGCCAGTCGGTCCGCGAGGAGCAGTTCCGCCTGCACAACGAGGCGGAAGACCGCAAGACCGGCGCCGACCTGGACGCCAAGCTGGCCGCCGCGGGCATCCTGCCGGGCGGTGGCGGCGCGGAAGACGTGCTGGCCCGCCTGATGGCGCCCAAGGACGAGGCTCTGGCTCCCCCGATGCTGGCCATTGAGGACAAGGCGAAGGTTGGCAAGGGCGGTTCGGACGCCTGATGCGCCGCATCGACCTGACGCCTCGGCCCGACTGGAAGTCCAAGGCCGAGGCGGTCGGCTTCACCTGGCATCACGCCGACGGCCGACGCTACTGGGACGAGCGGGCGGCCTACGCCTTCTCGCTCGCCGAGATCGAAGACCACATTGAGGTCGCGACCGAGGCGCTGCACGCCCTGTGCCTGGCCTTGGTCGACGAGGCGGCAGCCAGCGACACCCTGATGGCGAAGCTGCAGATCCCCGAAGCGGCGCGCGACGTGGTCGCCGCCTCGTGGAAGGCGCGCGATCCGTCGCTTTATGGCCGGTTCGACTTCTTCTACGATGGGACAGAGCCGCCCAAGCTCTACGAGTACAACGCCGACACGCCGACCAGCGTCTATGAGGCCGGCGTCTTCCAGTGGCTGTGGCTGGAGGACTTGATTGAGCAGGGGCGGCTGCCGGAAGACACCGACCAGTTCAACAGCCTGCACGACAAGCTGGCCGAGCGGTTCAAGGCGATTTTCCCGGACGGCGGCTTCGTGCACTTCGCCAGCGACGCCGACTTCGTCGAGGATCGCCAGACGGTGCGGTTCCTGGAGGACATGGCGACGTTGGCCGGGCTAGAACCCAAGTTCGTCCCGACGACGCAGATCGGCCTCGACGCCGACGGCCGCTTCGTCGACCAGGACAACTACCTCATCGGCGCGCTGTTCAAGCTGCACCCCTGGGAGCAGATGCTGCGCGAGCCGTACGCGGCCAATATCGCCGGCTCGAAGACCCTGTTCCTGGAGCCGCCGTGGAAGGCGGTGTTGTCGAACAAGGCGCTGATGCCGCTGCTGTGGGAGCGCCATCCGGGCCATCCGAACCTGTTGGAATCCTATTTCGACGACGATCCCAAGGCCGAGCGCCTGGGCTCCAGCTACGCCCGCAAGCCGCTGTTCAGCCGCGAGGGCGCGAACGTCGAGCTCTGGAAGGACGGGCGTAAGGGCCGGGTGCTGGATTTGGGCTATGGCGAGGAAGGCTGGATCCGTCAGGAACTGAAGCCGCCGCCCCGGTTCGGCGCGAACTATCCGGTGGTCGGCTCGTGGGTGATCGGCGACCAGCCGGCCGGCATCGGCGTGCGCGAGGATCGCAGCCGCGTGACGCGGGATCGCTCGCGGTTCATCCCGCACATCATCGAAGGCTAGCTCTAGAGTCCGATCTCCCCGGCGAAGGCCGGGGCCCAGATCGAACCCACGAACGTCTGACAGACGGACGGGGCGTGTCTCGGATCATCCCCAAGCTCTCCGGATGAATCTGGGCCCCCGGCTTTCGCCGGGGAAATCGGATGTGGGGGATGTTTCATCCTCGTAGGAAACCGGTATCATTCCTGTGAGAACAAGGGCGACCAACCATAAGACGCCCTCGGGGAGAGACGTCCAATGACCCACCGCGCCGCCGTCGCTGGCCTGTTCCTGTCCGCCAGCCTGCTAGCCACCTCGGCCTTCGCCAGCGTGGTCGGCCAGAACGTCCCGGCTCAGCCGATCACCGCCGAGCGGATCGCCAGGCTGCCGGTCGACCAGCAGCCGGCCTGGAAGGCCTATCTGGCCCGCTCCGACGCTCAGGAGAAGGCCGACCGCGCCGCCCTGGCCGCCGAGCTGAAGCCGGGCGAGGCCGCCCCGCCGCCGCCCGCGACCGCCCATGGCGAGGGCGACAGCATGCCGCTGAACAAGGACGCGGCCTGGTACGGCACGCCCGAGGCGCGTCACATCGCCGACGTCATCGTCAGTTTCCAGACCCCGGCCGGCGGCTGGAGCAAGAACCTCGACCGCCGCGGTGCCCTGCGCCTGCCGGGCCAGCCGTGGTTCGCCGACAACAATTCCAAGTATCTGAGCGACCACGACTTCGACGCCGCCCGCGACCCCAAGTGGGGCTATGTCGGCACGCTGGACAACAACGCCACCATCACCGAGATGCGCTTCCTGGCGAAGGTCTCGCTGCAGACGCCCGGCAAGGACGGCGAGGCCTATCGCCAGAGCTTCCTGAAGGGCGTGCGCTACCTGCTGGTGGCCCAGTTCCCGAACGGCGGCTGGCCGCAGGTCTGGCCGTTGGAAGGCGGCTATCACGACGCGGTCACCTATAACGACAACGCCGTCTCCGAAGCCGCCGCCCTGCTGACCGAGGTGTCGGAGGCCAAGGCCGACTTCGCCTTCGTGCCCGCCGACCTGCGCGCCAAGGCCGCCGAGTCCGCCAAGTGGGGCCGTCTGTGCATCGTCGCCTCGCAGATCCGCGTGAACGGCAAGCTGACGATCTGGGGCCAGCAGGCCGACCCCTTCACCCTGGAGCCGGTCGCCGGCCGCAACTTCGAGCCGCCGGCCCTGTCGACGGGCGAGAGCGCCGACCTGCTGCTCTATCTGATGAGCCTGCCCGACCCGACGCCGGCCGAGGTGCGCGCGGTGCATTGGGGTGTGCTGTGGCTGAACCACCACGCCATCATGGGCAAGGCCTGGACCGGCAAGGGCGGCACGGACGGTCGTCACCTGGTCGACCAGGAAGGCGGCGGCCCGCTGTGGGCGCGCTACTACGACCGCACGACCGAGAAGCCGGTCTTCGGCGAGCGCGACAAGACCCTGCGCGACGATGTCAACGAGCTCTCGCAAGAGCGCCGCAACGGCTATTCCTGGTTCGGGACCCAGCCGCTGAAGGTGTTCAAGGCCTATGACGCCTGGGCCAAGGCGCATCCGGCCAAATAGGCGGCCAAATAGGGCTTCAGATCGCGCGCAGCACGCGGACCAGATCCTCGACGATCTCGCGCCGCGTGTCGCGCAGGCCGTCGGGGACGAAGCCCAGCTCGTAGGTGCGCGAGGCGTGGTCGATGGCCGGCAGCGGACCGCTGCACGAGCCATGGACCTCGGTCACACCGGTGCGGGCGATCAGCTCGGCGGCGTTGGCCGGATTGACCCCGCCGCCGGCCAGGATGGCGATGCGGCCCTCGGCCTGGGCCGCGAAGGCCACGATCCGCGTCGCGCCGGCCATAGCGTTCTGAGCGCCGCCCGAGGTCAGGATCCGCTCGAAGCCGAGGTCGATGGCCAGCTCCAGGCCCGCCTCGAAATCGGGAACCAGGTCGAAGGCGCGGTGTAGCGTGACGCCCAGGCCCTCGGAGTGCGCGACCAGCGGCGCCAGGACGTCGGCGTCCAGCTCGCCATTGTCGCGGTTGGCGCCGAACACCACTCCGGCCAAGCCCGCCTCGCGCACGGCGTCGATGTCGCGGCGCATGGCGTCCAGGTCGACGGCGTCGTAGCGGAAGTCGCCCTGGCGCGGGCGGATCATGGCGTAGATCGGGATTGGCGCGCTGGCCGCCTGGGCGATCAGGCCCGGGGCGGGGGTCAGGCCCTGCTGCCCAAGCGCCGCGCACAGTTCGATGCGATCAGCCCCGCCCGCGATCGCCGCCGCCAGTCCGGCGGGCGTGTCGACACAGACTTCCAGCAGGATGCGTTCGGCGGTCATGCTCTGTCTCCCAGCCGTGTTACGGATTCGGCGCGGCCTTCTTGGAGCACACGCGGATGATGAATCGTAGAGGCCTGATCGGCGCTTCCCTGGTCGGATCGGCGATGATCGCCGGCAAGGCTTCGGCGGCGGAGGCTGTCACCCGGCTGGACGGGCCGTGCGTGATCTCCACCTGGGACTTCGGCGTCGCCGCCAACCAGGCCGCGTGGGCGGTGCTGTCCAAGGGCGGCCGTGCGCTGGACGCGGTCGAGGCCGGCGCCCGCGTGCCCGAGCAGGACCTGAAGAACCACAGCGTCGGCCGCGCCGGCTATCCCGACCGCGATGGCCACGTCTCGCTGGACGCCTGCATCATGGACGAACTGGGCAACTGCGGCGCGGTGGCGGCCCTGGAGCACATCGCCCACCCGATCTCGGTGGCGCGCAAGGTGATGGAAAAGACCCCGCACGTGATGCTGGTCGGGGCCGGCGCGCTGCAGTTCGCGATCGAGCAGGGCTTCCCCTACGAGGAGCTGCTGACGCCCGAGTCCAAGATCGCCTGGGAGGCCTGGAAGAAGGACGCCAAGTACGAACCCAAGGCCAATAGCGAAGTCGGCGACTACGGCAAGACGACCGGCCAGCTCGGGACGCCGGGCGGCAAAGGCAATCACGACACCATCGGCATGCTGGCCATCGACGCCAAGGGCAACATCTCCGGCGCCTGCACGACCAGCGGCATGGCCTGGAAGATGCGCGGCCGCGTGGGGGACAGCCCGATCATCGGCGCGGGCCTCTATGTCGACAACGACGTCGGCGGCGCCACCTCGACCGGGGTCGGCGAGGAGGTGATCCGCAATGTCGGCAGCTTCCTGGTCGTGGAGCTGATGCGCCAGGGCCGCTCGCCGCAGGAAGCCTGCAAGGAAGCCGTCGAGCGGATCCTGAAGAAGAAGCCTCAGGCCAAGGACATCCAGGTCGGCTTCCTGGCCATCAACAAGAAGGGCGAGGTCGGGGCCTGGGCGATCCAGAGCGGCTTCAGCTACGCCCTGTGCGACGGCAAGAAGCAGGACCTCTTGCTGCCTGGCAAGGCGACCTACCAAGTGGCGTCTTAAAGAGGGTAGGCGACGGGAGAACGCGGTTATAGCGTGCCGGCCGAACCGTTCAGGAGACCGCCATGTGCGATGACGATATCCACCAGGGCCTCGTTCACGATCCCCGCCTTTCGCGCCGCGCCTTCGGCCTGATGACCGTCGCCGCCACGGGCGTGGCCACGGTCGCTCGCGCCGACGACAAGGTCGAGGAAAAGGACGTCGAGGTGAAGACCGCCGACGGCGTGGCCGACGCGGCCCTGTTCTATCCGAAGGCCAAGGGCAAGTATCCGGCGGTGCTGCTGTGGCCCGACGTCATGAGCCTGCGGCCGGTGTTCCGCGACATGGGCCGCCGCCTGGCCGCGGCCGGTTATGTGGTGCTGGTCCCCAACCTCTACTACCGGGTCAAGAAGGCGCCGGTGATCGAGGGGACGTTCGACTTCTCCAAGCCCGACGACCGCGCCAAGCTGACGCCGCTGCGCGCCTCGGTCACTCCGGCCGGCACGTTCAAGGACGCCGAGGCCTATGTCGCGTTCCTCGACGCCCAGCCCCAGACGGACAAGGCGAAAAAGCAGGGCGTGCAGGGCTACTGCATGGGCGGTCCGCTGGCCTTCCGCACGGCGGCGACCGCGCCGGGCCGCGTCGCGGCGGTGGCCACCTTCCACGGCGGCGGCCTGGTGACCGCCGACGCCGATAGCCCGGCCCTGCTGATCCCCAAGACCCACGCCGAGTTCCTGATCGAGGTCGCCGACAACGACGACAAGCAGGACCCGACCGTGAAGGACAAGCTGAAGGCCGCCTTCGCCGAGGCCAAGCGCCCGGCCACGGTCGAGGTCTTCGCCGGCGCCGCCCACGGCTGGACCGTCAAGGGTAGCCAGGTCTACGACGAGGCCTCGGCCGAACGCGCCTGGGCCAACCTGCTGGCGTTCTACAAGAAGGCGATTGGGTAGCCGCTACGCTCGTCGCGCGCTTTTCGCTCGACAAACCTCCAGGGCCCGGCTCGACTGAGCGAACGGTGTTCTGGAGGGGCGGGGTGAGGATGATGAAGCGCGGCGCCGGCCTGTTGGCGGGCTTGATCCTGGGCGTGGCGGCGTCGAACGCCGGCGCCCAGGCGATCATCGACATGCACCTGCATGCGCTGCCGGCCGACGCGCAAGGACCGCCGCCGGTCTATGTCTGCGCGCCCTATGACACGATCCCCAGGCGCGATCCGCGCTGGGACCCGCAGACCTTCGCGGGCAAGACCTTCACGGACAAGCCCGCCTGCGCCCATCCGGTGCTGTCGGCCAAGACCGACGCCGAGTTGCGTGAGCAGAGCCTGGCCGAACTTCGCCGCTACGACATCCTGGCCGTGACCAGCGGCCCGCCCGACTTCGTCGCCGCCTGGCGGAAAGCCGAACCCAAGCGCATCCTGCCGGCCGTCTATATCGACATGTCCGACCCGCCGCCGATCGAGGCGCTGCGGTCCCTGCACGCGGCCGGGCAGATGGTCGTGCTGGGCGAGATCGCCGCCCAGTACGAGGGCGTCGCGCCTAATGATCCCAAGCTCGAACCCTATTGGGCGCTGGCCGAGGAACTGGACATCCCGGCCGCCATCCACATCGGCCCCGGACCGCCCGGCGCGGCCTATCTGGGCTTGACCAAGTACCGCGCCAGCCTGTCCGACCCGCTGCTGCTGGAGGACGTGCTGGTCCGGCATCCCAAGCTGCGGCTTTATGTGATGCACGCCGGCTGGCCGAACGCCGACCGGATGATCGCGCTGCTCTACGCCCACCCACAGGTCTATGTGGACGTCGCCGTCATCGACTTCACCCAGCCCCGCGCCGAGTTTCACCGCTACCTGCGGCGACTGGTCGAGGCAGGCTATGGCGACCGCATCATGTTCGGCTCCGACCAGATGGTCTGGCCCGGCGCGATCGGCGCGGCGATCGAGGCGATCAATTCCGCTGATTTCCTGACCCCGGCCCAGAAGAAAGCGATCCTGCACGACAACGCCGCGCGGTTCCTGAGGCTGGACGAGAAGCTGTAGGGGCTTAGCCTCCGTCTGGGGTTAATTTGGCGTCGAGCCCGCATCGAGGGCCCATTTCTGCTCCGCGCCCCAACGCAGCAGGTCGATGCCGAGCGCCGCCAGAAAGACGACGGGTATCCTCACGCTGACGTCGAAGCGCGGGCCGAGCTTGGGCGGCAAGGGCGGTCCGGCATGTTGTAGCAGTCGATCGACTTCGCCCGTTATGGTCAGGACGAGCTCGACGTCGTCTAGCGTCAGCTCAAGGCAGCAAGCGGCGATCGTGTGGCGGTCGGCGACCCTTCCCATGCTGGAGGCCTCGGTCAGATAGCCGACGCCGTCGCCCCTCAATTCAATGCGCCCGGCTGGTTCTCCGTTCAACGCCCTGGCCCAGGCTTCGTGGCCGAGCCCGAAGAGCGTCAGCGTCGGGCCAAAGCTCATCTCGCCGGCAAAGCCGTCGGAGAGCATCAAGGGCCTGTTCGCCGGATTCAGGACGAGCATCTTGTCGGTGATCTGAGCCACCACACAGGAGAAGGACCTTTGTCCCTTCTCGACGGCGAACCGTCCCCGGAAGAAGGGGCGCCCGGAACCACGATCGATGGCGAGGCCGGCAAGGCCCGGGCGATCGAAATCGAAGTGCGTGTCCGAGCGCTCATTGTTTCGGAACTGGTTTCCCAGATTGGCGAGCGGAGATCCCTGTAAGGCCAGAAATTCCCATGGAACGATGACTTCCGCATCGACTCGGCTGTCGGCCAACAGGGGCTCAAGTCTGCCAGGTTCTCCTGGCCGGCCTGGCGTCACCAAAGCTTCGGTGGCGCCGCTGAACCTGAGGCGCAGGCCAACCTCCAGCACGTCAGTTTCGATCTCCAGGACAGGAATTCGTCCGAAGATGTGGCCAAGCTCGCAATCCACGTAGAGTTGTGCCCATTCCACACGGCGTGGGCCTTGGGGCGCGGAGGGCCAGGACATCTCGTTGAGCAGCCGCTCAAGATCAATCGCGGCCGGCAGGTGCAGGGACAGGCGGTTGGTCTGGGTAGCGCGCGAGAAGAGCCCAGAAGCCTCCCGCTTGAGTTCGTGCAGTTGCAGCCATGCGCCGAATGCGCCGCGCATGAAGAGCGAAATCTGAGCGCCCGTCGATGAGACAAGGTCTCCGCTGGGATAGTGCGGCGTTTCCAGCGTCAATCGGCCATCGACCACGCATCCGCTGGGAGCGCCGCAGACTATGCGAACATCGGTCAGTTGCATTGATCTCTTCTGTGTCGAGCGCCGCCAGTCGCGGGACAGGATAGTGCTACCTATTGAGGGTATCATCTTAAAGTTGAATTGAGCGTCTAATGCGACGTGCTGCGGTCCGGAGAGCGCGCGACGGCTCCGTCGCCGATCTTCCTTCCGCTTCGTCCTTGCAGTTCGATAGGTAGGATGCTATCTATATTAGATAGGAAACTACCTATCTAGTGATCGTCGCCCATGACCTCTGCTCGCACCCTTGATGAACGCGCCTTCGCCCAAGGCCTCCTGCGCCTGGCGCGGGTCTATCGGCGGGAGGTGAACCGCGCGCTGGCCGCCCATGGCATCTCGGACGCCAAGGCCATGCCGGTGCTGCACATCGCCCGGGCCAGCGGCGGCGTCCGTCAGGGCGTGCTGGCCGAGGAGCTGGGCGTGGAGGGACCCTCGCTGGTCCGCATCATCGACCAGCTGAGCCAGGCCGGGCTGGTCGAGCGCCGCGACGATCCCACCGACAAGCGCGCCAAGACTCTGCACCTGACGGCCGAGGGCCAGGCCCTGGCCGCTGTCGTCGAGGACGCCGTCCAGGTCGTTCGCGCCCAGATGCTGGCCGAGGTCAGCGACGCCGACCTTTCCGCCGCCGTTCGCACCTTCGCCGCCTTCGAGGCGGCGCTGGAAGCGGCCGCAGGGCAGGGGATTTAGAGGCTCTCATGCTCCCCAAATTCGATCGGTGGACGCTGCTGTTCTCGGTGAACAGTTTCGCGGCGTCGATGCTGGCCCTCTATATCGGGTTCGCCCTGGGCCTGCCGCGCCCGTACTGGGCGATGACCACCGCCTATATCGTCAGCCAGCCGCTGGCCGGCGCCGTGCGCTCCAAGGCGCTGTACCGCGTGCTGGGCACCATCCTCGGCGCGCTCGCCGCCGTGGCCCTGGTGCCGAACCTCGTCAACGCGCCGTGGCTGCTGTCGTTGGCCCTGGCGCTGTGGGTCGGCGGCTGCCTGACCATCTCGCTTCTGGACCGCACCCCGCGCAGCTATCTCCTGATGCTGGCCGGCTATACGGCCGCGATCATCGGCTTTCCCGCCGTCAGCCAGCCGGGCGCGATCTTCGACCTGGCCGTCTCGCGTGTGATCGAGATCGGCCTGGGCATCCTGTGCGCCACCCTGATGCACAGCCTGGTCTTCCCGCGCCCCGTCGGCACGGTGCTGCGCCAACGCGTCTCGACCTGGCTGGGCGAGGCCGATCGCTGGGCGCTGGACGTGCTGCGCGGCGAGGACGCCGAGGCGATCGCCCGCGACCGCCGCCACCTGGCCACCGCCGCCAGCGAGATCCAGCTGTTGGCCGTCCACCTGCCGTTCGACACCTCGCGCCTGCGCGAGACCACCGGCGTCGTCCGCGCCCTGCACGAGCGCATGCTGCTGCTGATCCCGCTGCTGTCGGGCCTGGCCGATCGCATGGAAGCCCTGCGCGACGTCAGCGACAACCGCGTCCGCGCCGCCCTCAATGCGGTGGTCGCCTGGATCGAGTCCGGCTCGCCACGCACCGAAGGCTTGATCCTGATCGAGCGACTGGAAGACCTGGCCGCCCGCCGTCGCGGTTCGGCCTGGAACAGCCTGCTGATCGAGAGCCTGCTGGTTCGTCTGTCCGAGGCCGTTCGCGCGTTGGCCGAGAGCCACGCCCTGATGGTGCGCCTCGACAATCCCGACGCGCCGCTGTCGCCGGGCCTGGAAGCCTCGGCTCGCGCCAAGGGCCTGAACCCGATGCACGCCGACCTGCCGCTGGCCCTGCTGTCGGGCGCGGCGGCGGTGATCGCCATCATGCTGTCGTGCGCGACGTGGATCCTGGCCGGCTGGGGCGACGGCGCGGCGGCCCCGGTGATGGGCGCGGTGTTCTGCTGCTTCTTCGCGGCGATGGACGACCCCGTGCCGGCCATCAAGAACTTCGGCCTGTTCTCGCTGGTCGCCTTGCCGGTCGCGGCGCTCTACATGTTCGCCGTGCTGCCGGCCATCGACGGCTTCCCGCTGCTGGTGGCCACCATGGCCCCGGTGCTGCTGTTCCTGGGCCTCTATATCCCGAACCCGAAGACGGCCGGTTCGGCCCTGGCCGTGCTGATGGGCTTCTGCAATGCCCTGGCCTTGCAGGAGACGTTCAGCGCCGACTTTGCCAGCTTCCTCAATAGCAATCTGGGCCAGTTCGTCGGTCTGTTGTTCGCGATCATGGTCACGGCCGGCCTGCGCTCGATGGGCGTGGACGCCAGCGCCCGACGCCTGCTGGTTCGCACCTGGCGCGGCATCGCCCGCCTGGCCCGCGCTCGCCAGGCGCCGGAGCCGGCCGCCTTCGCCGCCATCCTGGTCGACCGCCTGGGCATGCTGACGCCCAAGCTGGCCGAGGCCGGCGAGCGCCACGACTTCGTCGGCGTCGACGCCCTGCGCGACCTGCGGGTCGGCATGAATCTGGTCGCCGTGCAGGGCGCGCGTCCGGACCTGTCGCCGGAAGGTCAGCGCCAGCTGGACGCCGCCCTCGACAGCGTCGGCGAGCACTTCGCCGCCCTGGCCGCCGGCGCCCGTCAGTCGCCCGGCGAGGACCTGCTGTCGCGGATCGACACGGCCCTGCGTGGTCTTTCCGTCGCCCCGGCCGCTTCGGCCGTGCAAGGCGTCTCAGGCCTCGTCGGCCTGCGCCGCAACCTGTTCCCGGAGGCGCCCGCCTTCGTTCCGGAGGTCGCCCGATGATCGGCGAGTTCGATATCGACGGCGTCTTCCTGTCGTCCGTCCTGGTCTCGGCCGTGATCGCCCTGGCCGCCGCGTTCGTTCTGCGTCGCCTGCTCTCGAAGGTTGGGGCCTACCGTCTGGTCTGGCACCCCGCGCTCTTCGACACCGCCCTGTTCGTCATCCTGTGGGCCGCCGTCGTCGCGGTTCCCCTCTTCAAATTTTAGAGCCCCCTGAAGTTCTGACCATGCCCGATCTGAAAACCACTTTGCTCACCACCGCCCGCGTCGCCGTCACCGGCGTCGTCGTGGTCGCCGCCATCATCGGCGGCAAGGCGCTCTGGACCCACTACCAGGTGGATCCCTGGACCCGCGACGGCCGCGTTCGCGCCGACGTGGTGCAGGTGGCCCCGGACGTGTCGGGTCTGGTCACCCAGGTCGACATGGTCAACGACCAGGCGGTCAAGGCCGGGCAGCCGCTGTTCTATGTGGACCGCGAGCGTTACGCCCTAGCTCTGCGCCAAGCCGACGCCGCCGTGCAGGCTCAGCAGGCGACCCTGGCCCAGGCGCGCCGCGAGCTGGCCCGCAACCGCACCTTGGGCGACCTGGTCGCCGGCGAGGTCACCGAGCAGAGCCGCTCCAAGGTGGAGCAGTCCGAGGCCGCCCTGGCCCAGGCCGTGGCCACCCGCGACGTCGCGGCGCTGAACCTGAAGCGCACCCTGGTCGTCGCGCCGACCGACGGCTTCCTGTCGGACCTGACCTTGCGCACCGGCGACTACGTCACGGCCGGCAAGCCGGTGCTGGCGCTGATCGACAGCCGCTCGTTCCGGGTCGAGGGCTATTTCGAGGAGACCAAGCTCTCGGGCCTGCGCATCGGCCAGCCGGTGACCGTCAAGGTGATGGGCGAGGCCAAGCCGCTGAAAGGCCACATCCAGTCGATCGCCGCCGGCATCGAGGATCGCGACCGCGCCGCCAGCGGCAACCTGCTGCCCAACGTCAACCCGACCTTCAGTTGGGTGCGCTTGGCCCAGCGGGTGCCGGTGCGGGTGACTTTGGACCAGACGCCCAGCGACCTGCGCCTGATCGCCGGCCGCACCGCCACGGTGTCGGTTGACGTCGCCAAGGGAGCGGTCAAGTGAGTGCGCTGAAGGCTCTGGCCGCCGCCGGCTCGCTGCTGGCCCTGGCCGCCTGTACGACCGTCGGGCCGAACTACAAGCTGCCGGCGGAAGCCAAGATCAACGCCCCGACCGCACAGGGCGCGTTCATGGGCGCCAAGTCGCCAGCCGTCAGCCAAGATCCCGTCCCGGCCGGCTGGTGGAAGCTCTATGACGACCCGGTCCTGAACGGCCTGGTGCAAGAGGCCCTGGCCGCCAACACCGACCTGCGCGCCGCCGCAGCCAACCTGGCGCGGTCCCAGGCCATCGCCGGCGAGGCCGATGACGCGGGCGGCTTCAAGACCGGCGTCTCGGCTGCGGCGACGCACTCGCGGGAATCGGGCGAGCAATATCTGCTGACCGAACCGCTGCCGGTCGAAAACCTGGCCGACGTGGGGGTGAAGGTCTCGTATCAGGTCGACCTGGTCGGCCGCATCAAGCGCGCCGCCGAGGCCGCCCATGCCGACGCCGAAGCTTCGCAGGCCGCGCTGGACCTGGCGCGCGTCGCCGTCGCCGCCGATGTCGCCCGGTCGTATGTCGAGGCCTGCGCCAACGGCCATGAACTGGCCGTCGCCCAGCATACGGTCGACCTGCAGGCCAAGAGCCTGGCGGTCACCCAGAAGCTGGTGAAGGCCGGTCGCGGCACGGCCATCGACGTCACGCGCGCCCAGGCCCAGCTGGACCTGTCGCGCGCCAGCATCCCCAGCTTCGAGAGCCACCGCCGCGCGGCGCTCTACAAGCTGGCCACGCTCACCGGGAAGCCTCCCGCGGAGTTCCCCAAGGCGGTCGAGGCCTGTGTCGCGCCGCCGACCCTGAAGCAGCCGATCCCGGTCGGCGACGGCGCGGCGCTGCTGAAGCGTCGTCCTGACGTGCGCCAGGCCGAGCGGACCCTGGCCGGCGCGACGGCGCGGATCGGCGTCGCAACGGCTGCCCTCTATCCGAACGTTACACTGGGATTTGGCGCAGGCTCGACGGGCCTGCTGGCCGACATCGGCTCGGCGCCGGCCAACCGCTGGGGCCTGTCGTCGCTGATCAGCTGGACGATCCCAGGGGAGGGCGAGCGGGCCCGCATCCGTCAGGCGCAAGCCGGCGCGGACGGCGCCTTGGCCAGGTTCGACGGGGTGGTGCTGACCGCCCTGCGCGAGACCGAGACCAGCCTGGACGCCTACGCCCATGACCTGCAGCGCAACGCCGCGCTGAAGGCCGCCCGCGATCAGGCCGCCATGGCCGAGGCCCAGGCCCACACGCTCTATCGCGCCGGCCGCAGCCCTTACCTGACCGGCCTGGACGCCCAGCGCACCCTGGCCGGCGCGGACGCGGCCCTAGCGGCTTCGGACAGCCAGGTCGCCGCCGACCAGGTCAACCTGTTCCTCGCGCTCGGCGGCGGCTGGGAGCGTTGATCCAGATCACGGCGGGACATCGCCCGGGCGCGCAGGATCGCGGGCCCGAGGAGATATCCCATGACCGCCGCGCCCGCCGTTTCGCGCCATGAACTGCTGACCCGCTACGACAGCCGCGCGCCGCGCTACACCAGCTATCCGACGGCGTTGCAGTTCTCGAACACGGTTGATGCCGACACCTACGGCGACTGGCTGGGCGGGCTGCATCCGCGCGAGCCCGTTTCGCTCTACGCCCACATCCCGTTCTGCGATCGGCTGTGCTGGTACTGCGGCTGCAACACCCGCGTGGTGAAGAAGGCGGCGCTGATCAGTGAATATGTCGACCACCTGATCGACGAGTTGGCTCTGGTCGAGGCGCGCCTGCCGGGGCGGATCAAGGCGGGCGCCGTGCACCTGGGCGGCGGCACGCCCAACATGCTGTCGCGCGACGACCTGACCCGCCTGTTCGAGGCGCTACGCCATGTCTTCCCGTTCGCGCCAGGCGTCGAGATCTCGGCCGAGCTGGACCCGGCCGTCCTGACCGAAAGCTGGGTCAAAGCCGCCGCCTTCCACGGCCTGACCCGCGCCAGCCTGGGCGTCCAGGATCTGGCGCCGCACGTGCAGGAAGCCGTCAATCGGATCGAGCCGTTCGAGGTCGTGGCGCGGGCCGTCCACTGGCTGCGGCAGGCCGGCGTGGCGTCGATCAATCTGGACCTGATGTACGGCCTTCCCAAGCAGACCACGGCCGACGTCGTCGCGACCCTCGACCAGGTGCTGGTCCTGAGACCCGAGCGGATCGCGCTGTTCGGCTACGCGCACGTGCCCTGGGCGAAGGCGCACCAGAAACTGATCCGCGATGAGGATCTCGCGGATGCTGAGGCGCGTCTGGAGCAGAGCCAGGCGGCGGCCGATCGGCTGATCCGCGCCGGCTATGTCGCGATCGGCCTCGATCACTTTGCTCTGCCGACTGACAGCCTGGCGCGAGGTCTGGCTTCCGGGACGCTGCGGCGGAACTTCCAGGGCTATACGAGTGATCCGCACCCGACCTTGATTGGACTAGGCGCCTCTTCGATCGGTCGCCTGCCGCAAGGCTACGTCCAGAACCAGGCCAATGAAGTGCTCTGGCGCGCCGCGATCGCCGAGGGCCGGCTACCGGTAGCGCGGGGCCTGGCTTTGACCGATGACGACCGCCTGCGCGCCGACGTGATCGAGCGGCTGATGTGCGACTTCACCGTCGACCTGAAGGCTGTGGCCGCGCGTCATGACGCCTCGCCCGGAGTCTTCGCCGATGACCTCACCAGGCTGGAGGGCCTACGCGCCGATGGCTTGGTAGCGATCACGCATGACGTCGTGCGCATGACGGACGAGGGGCGCCCCTTCGTTCGCCTGGTCGCGCAGGCCTTCGATCGCCGCTCTGAAACACAGGAAAGGTTCTCGCGCGCGATCTAGCGAGATCGAAACTGACGGAGGTCAAGGAAGTGATCCGCCGTCTCTCTAAACCCAAGGTCGGCGATGCAGAAAAGACGGTCGCCGGAACTGGGGATAGACTTATGAAAACGCTCGCTACCGCCACCTTCGTCGCCGCCGCACTGCTATCCGGCGTCGCCCAGGCCCAGGATTTCTCGCCGAACGCCAAGGGCGATTTCATCGTCCATGCCCGCATCACCCAGGTCGCGCCGGACAAGGACGCGGCGATCGTCACCGCCGCCGGCGCGTCGAGCGGCCTGAAGGCCCATGTCGGCGATGACGTGAAGCCGACCCTGGGCTTCACCTACTTCCTGACCGACAAGGTCGCCGTCGAGGCGATCCTGGGCACGACGCAGCACGACATCCGCGCCCAGGGACCGGGGACGAACGTCCTGGTCCACACCGCCTGGGTGCTGCCGCCGGTCGTCACGCTGCAGTACCACCCGCTGCCCGCCGCGCGGGTCAGCCCCTATGTCGGGGCGGGCGTGAACTACATGCTGTTCTATCGCAACCACGACAAGAACGGCTTCGCCGTGAAGCTGGACGACGGCTTCGGCTACGCTCTGCAGGCGGGTGTGAACGTCAAGCTGAAGGGAGCCTGGCTGCTGAACGCCGACGTCAAGAAGGTGTGGTTCAGCACCGACGCCAAGATCAACGGTGGGGCCCTGAAGAGCTCGGTCGATCTGGACCCGCTAGTCTCGTCGATCGGTTTCAGCCGGAAGTTCTAGCGCCTAAACCTCGCCGCCGATGCGCTCGACCTCGGCGGCGAGGGCCGGCACGTCCAGCACGTGCAGGGTGCGGCCGGTCTGGCTGACGATGTTGAGGCTGGCCAGGCGATTGAGCTCTCGCGTCACCGGTTCGCGCTGGCTGCCCAGCAGGGCGGCCAGCTCGGCGTGGGTGGGGCAGGGGCGGATGATCGCCGTCTTGCCGTCGCCGCCCGTCGCCGTGGCCATGCGCAGAAGTTCGATGTCGACCCGGCAGGCCACCGAGACGGCGGTCAGTTCGAACAGGCGATCGGTCAGGGATCGCGTCAGGCTGGCCATGTCCTCGAGCAACGCCCGCATGAAGCCCGTCGATTCGGAGAAAAGGCGGCGCACCAGCGACTGGGGCAGACGGGCGATCCGCGCGTCCTCCATCGCGATGATGTTGACCGAGCGCGGCAGGCCATCGATGGCTGAGATCTCGCCGAAATAGCTGCCCGCCGCGATCCGCCGATAGCCGACCTCGCGGCCCGACTTCGCGTACTGATTGGCCAACAGCACGCCGTCCAGCAGCAGATAGATGCCGCCATCCTGATCGCGGCGCTGCAGGATCATCTCGCCCTTGTCGTAGCGGAGCTGTTCGATCACCGTGGACAGGGCGTCGACCTCGTCGCGGGTCATGTGCCGAAACAGCTTGTTCGCACGATAGTCTTTGGACTGCGGCTCGATCGCAGTATGGCTCGAAGCGCGGAGGGGCGACGGCGGAATCACTGTCATCAGGTCTACGCTCCTGCTGTCGATCGGGGGACGACGAATGGATAGCCGACAGCGGTACCGTGCCTTTATCAGCTATAGTCACCGGGATCGCAAAACCGCCGAGTGGCTGCACCGCGCGTTGGAAACCTATCGTGCGCCGCGCGCGCTGAAAGGCCGGGGCGGCGACGCGCCGACGCGCAGCCTGCGTCCGATCTTCCGCGACCGCGACGAACTGAGCGCGGCCTCCGATCTCAGCCAGGTGATCCGTGACGCGTTGGATCGCTCGGACGCCCTGATCGTGCTGTGCTCGCCGGCCTCGGCGGCCTCGCGCTGGGTCGACCAGGAGGTGGCCTGTTTCCTGGAGAGCCGGGATCCCAGCCAGGTCCTCTGCGTGATCACGTCCTTGACCCCCGAGGACGCTTCGCTGAGCGACGTGCTGCCGCCGGCCTTGCGTGCGGCGCTGCCCGAGGGCGTCGAGCCCCTGGCGGTGGACCTGCGCCGCGACGCCGACGGCCCGCGCCTGGCGCGCTTGAAGATCGCCGCGCGTCTGCTGAACGTCAGTCTCGATCAGCTGGTGCAGCGCGACGCCCGCCGTCGCCTGCAGGTGATGTCGGCCTTCACCGCCGTGGCCGTCGTGGTGTCGGTCGGCATGGGGGCCATGACCGTGGTCACCCTGAAGTCCCGCCAGATCGCCCGCCAGCAGCGCGACGAGACCGAGGCGCTGGTGGCCTACATGCTGGGCGACCTGCGCGAACAGTTGGAGCCGGTGGGACGCCTCGATGTGCTGGACGGCGTCAGCGCCAAGGTGCTGGCCTATTACGCCAAGGCGCGCGACGACAAGTTGGACGACAAGGCCCTGGGCCAGCGCGCCAAGGCTCAGACGCTGCTGGGTACGATCCGCGAGCAGCGCGGTGACCTGGCCGGCGCCCAGGACGCCTTCGGCCAGGCGGCCGCCACCACCAAGGCCCTGGTCGAGCGCGACCCCAAGGACGGCCAGCGCATCTTCGACGAGGCGCAGAACGTCTTCTGGCTGGGCTATGTGCAATGGCGGCGGGGCGATGTCGCCGGGGCCGAGCGCGGCTTCAACCGCTACGACGAACTGGCCCGCCAACTGGTCAAGCTGGACCCGAACCGCGCTGAATGGCGGGTCGAGGTGGCTTACGCCAACAATAATCTCGGCACGCTGCTGTTCGAGCAGGGACGACCGGAGGAGGCCGTGGCGGCGTTCCACAAGGCCTTGGCCGTGTTCGACGCCGAACGTGCGCGGGCGCCGAAGGAGAAGGTCAACTTGGTCGGCGCAGCCAACTCGCGAGCCTGGGTGGCCGACTCTCTCGTTCGCCTGGGACGGCTGCGCGAAGCGCTGGCCGAGCGCGAAGCCGTGACGAAGCTGCTGGCGGAAGCCTTGGCCGGCGCGCCCGACGACAAGCGCCTGCTGGCCCGCAGCGTTGCGGCCGAGTCCGGGCTGGTGCGGTTGAAGTACGATCTGGGGGAGGGCGCGTCCTCGCAAGCGCGCTTCGACGCGGCGACCCGTCGCCTGAACGACCTGGCGGCCCTGGATCCCACCAACGTTCGATGGCGGGAATATCTGGTGATCGCCCAGATGGACATGGTCGATCGCACGGCCTGGGCGGGTGCGTCGGGTCTGGCGAAAGCCAGGGCGCTGCACGCCGCCGCCGCCGCAAGCCTGGTCAAGCTCCGCACCGGCGGCGACGGCAAGATCTGGACCTCGGACCTGGACGGCCGGATGCTCCAGCAGGCCATCGTCCTGGCGCAGCTGTCCGGCGACGAGGCCAAGGCGCATGGCCTGGCCGCGGATCTGCTGGCGCGCCTGAGGGCCCTAACCGGAAAGCACGAAGGCGAGGCCGACCGGTCGGCCCTCCAGGGCTTCGCCCAGCTCGCCGTGGGAGATGCGCCAGCGGCGATTTCGACCTTGTCGCCACGGCGCGCATCGCTGTCGCCGAACATCGTCGATGTCTTGGCGCGCGCCTATCTGGCGGCCGGCCGCCGAGACCAGGCCGAGGCCATTGTGCAGACCCTGAAGAAAGACGGTTACGCAGCCCCCGCCTTCCTTGCTTTTTGGAGAGATTCGCCTCCAGGTGGCGTTTCTAGTCGGGAGCGATTGAATGACTGAACCTACACCCAAGAAGGTCGTCGAGCTGGTCATCGGCTTGGACGAGAACTTCAACTTCATGAACTACGCGGATCCGGCGAAGCCCACGCGGCTGACCATGGATCTCAGCGAGCGGTCCCTGATGATCTTCACGCTCAGTGACCAACTGATCAAAGCCGGCTGGACCTTCCAGAGCCGGCCTATCGAGGTGGCGCGCGACTACGGCGTCAACTTCTCCAGCTACGCCTGGCTCGACCACAAATACCAGGACAAGCTGGTCCCGTTCACCAGCTTCAAGATCATCTATGAATGCGCGCGCATGGGCATCTACAGCTACAGCCTGATGATGACCGACGCGCACGGCCAGAAGATCGACCTGGATCCGGACGTCGAGAACGGCATGGGCCACGGTTGATCGCTGAGGCGACGTTCGACAGGCGTCAGGTCGCCGCGCTGATCCAGCGCGGCGAGATCCTGGCCGCCTACGACATCGCCCACGCCGCCCTCGAGGCGGGAGAGACCTCGCGCGAGATAGCCTACGCCGCCGTGCTCTGTCTGGCGCGCGCCGGTGCGGTGGATTTCGCGAGAGCCGAATATGTCCGTCTGGGCCTGGCCCTCGCGGACGACGATCCGGACGCCGTCGCCCTGGGCGCTCGGCTCCTCAAGGATGTCGCCCTGGCGACGCACGGGGCTCGCCGCGTCGCGTTCGCCAGGGCTTCCATCCGCCGCTACGAGGCGCTGTTCCAGCGTTTCGGCGGCCTCTACGGCGCGATCAACGCCGCCAGCATGACCCTGGTGGCTGGCGACCCGGCGGGCGCCAGCGCACGAGCCGCGACCGTGCTGGCGACGCCGCCGACGCCGGGACTTCGGGAAGAAGCCGGCTACTACGAAGCAGCCAGCCGCGCCGAGGCCTGGTTCCTGGCTGGCGACCTGGAAGCCGCGCGCGAGACCTTTGCCGTCGCCATGGCCATGGCGCCACAGGCCTTCGCCGCCCATGCTTCCACCTTGCGCCAGCTCGAGATGCTGTGCGCCGAAACGGGCGCCGATCCGGACTGGCTGGCGCCGTTCCGTCCGCCGGCCTGCGCGCACTTCACCGGCCACATTGCCGATCCCACCGGCGAGCGCGCGCTGGACGGCGAGGCCTTGCGCCGCGACATCGACCGGGCCTTGCAGGCCGAGCGGATCGGCTTTGCGTATGGCGGACTGGCGGCCGGGGCTGACATCGTCTTCGCAGAAGCCGCCCTGGCCGCCGGCGTCGAGCTGCACGCGGTGCTGCCGGTAAACCGGGCCTCGTTCGTCTCGGTGTCGGTCGCGCCGTTCGGCGAGGCATGGGTCGAGCGCTTCGAGCGCTGCATGGCGCGCGCGACCTCGGTTCGCTACGCCTCGCGCGACGCCTATCTCGGGGACGAGCAGGTCTTCGCCTATTCCAGCCAGTTCGCCATGGGCTGCGCGGTGCTGCGGGCCCAGACCCTGTCGACGCGGGCGGTGCAACTGGCGGTCTGGGACGGCCACGAGACGCCGGGACCGGCCGGGGTGTCGGCAGACCTGGCCTATTGGGCGCGCGGCGACCGGCGACGGGCGGTCGTCGCGGTCGATCGGCCGCCGCCCTGTCCGTCGCGGTGGTCCCGCGCGGAAGGGAGCGCCGACAAGCGGGCGATGAAGGCGATGCTGTTCGCCGACGTCCAGGGTTTCGGCGCGCTCCGCGACGAGCAGATCCCGGCCTTCATCGAAGGCGTCATGGGCCGGATGGCGTCGACGGTGGAGGGGCTGGCCGTGCCACCCTTGCATGTCGAGACCTGGGGCGATGGCCTTTTCCTGGTCTTCGATCAGCCCATCGACGCGGCGTTGGCGGCGCTGGCGTTGCTGGAGGCGCACCGCAGCCTCGACCTGAAAGGGTTGGGACTGCCGCGCGACCTGGGCCTGAGAATCGCCGGCCACTACGGGCCGGTGCACCTGAGCACCAATCCGCTGACCAAGGCGCCGGCGGTGATGGGGGCGCATGTGGTGGTGGCCGCACGGATCGAGCCCGACGTTGCGCCGGGCTCGGCCTATGTCAGTGAGCCCTTGGCGGGCGCGCTGGCGACCCTGCACGGCGACCAGGTGCGCTGCGGCTATGTGGGCCGCACCCAGGCCCGAAAAGGCTTCCCCGCGACGCCGATCTTCAGTCTCTCGCGGGCCTTCTGAACGCGCCGGCAGAAACCGTAATTTTTGCGGATGTGCAAATCCGCACATCCAGAACCGAGCTTCACCGAACATGTTCGTGACGTCGACCGCGACGCGCAAAGGCTTATCGGGCCTGGGTTCGTCGCTGGCCGCGTGAACCGACTGGGACCCGGCCACCCGCCGGTCGGGTCCTCCTTTTGCGAACGCGTCCAAGGCCATGTCGTCCTTGGCGCCAGAGACAGGAGCCACGCCCGTGCCCTTCGACGATGAATATTCGCCCGCCGATCCGGAAGTCACCACCACCCTGCTACGCCACGTCCTGAAAGCCTGGGGCCGCGAGCACGGCGTCACCGACGCCGCGCTGCCAGGTCTGGTCCGCGACGTCATCGACTTCGCCACCGCCTCGCTCAAAGACGCTCGAGCCTAAGGGGCGCTGGTGCACAACCTGCTGCTGTTCTCGGCGCGCGACGGCGCGGTCGCTCAGGCCATGGCGCGCGTCGCCATCGGCGGGAGCGACACGACGGTTCAAGCGGTTGTCCCGCAAGAGCCGTCGTTCGCGCTGGTCGCCGAGACGTGGCTGGGCCTTTCCCTGATGGCCTCCGAGGCCCGGCGACGCGCGGCCCCGGCGGCCGAGATCGCCGCCGTCACGCCCTTCACCGACCGATCTCTGCACGACGCCTGGACCCAGTTCGTCGCCGCCACCGACGCCTGGGAGCCGGATGTGCGCCGGGCCGCGCGGACCCTGGCGGAAGACATCGTCAGCTACGCCCGCGACCTGGCGCCCGACCTCTATCGGCGCCTGGCGGCCCTGGCCGCGCCGATGCGCGAACGGGCGCCGTCGATCGAGGAGGCGCGAGCCTGCGTCTCCATCCTCGACATCCTGCGAAGGGGGGCCGAGGCGCGCGCCCGCCGTGCGGCGAGCCTGGGCGCGACGACCGCGCCGTTCGTCACGGCCGCCGCGCGCCTCGGCGACGTCTTCAGCCGGATCGAGCGCAATCCGTCGGTTCGCATCGTCCTGCCGCACGTGCCCGGCATGTGCCTGTCCTATGACGACGAGGGCCAGGCCTGCGCGGGCGACATGCGGATCGTCGACCGCCGCCAGTACTGGGTCTTGGAGCCCAGCGGCGACGCGTACATGCTGGTCAGCGCCGCCGATCCATCTCGCGTGCTGATCGTCGATCAGGATCAAGAGCTCATTCCGATGACCCGTCGGCCACCGCCGTTCACCTTCGTGAACAGCGGACCCCGGCCGCGCGTGGTGGCCAAGGACGATGCGTCGGCGCAGGCCAGCCGCTTCCTGGTCTCGGTCTCGTCCGACCTGCACATCCAGAATGTCAGCTACGAGACCCTGACCCTGGATTGCCCGGGCGACGACGCCGGATGGCGGCACGGCGCGCCGGTGATCACCTATCTGAAGACCGGCGGCGCGACCCAAAGATGGGCGTTCTCGCCGGCTCTGCGCTCGAGACAGGAACTGATGTTCCACGACGTTGTCGCCCCGGTGGGGCACTGGGGGCGACAAGTCGGCGGACTCCAACGTCTTTCAGACGACTGGACGTCCGTCGCAGAGGACCTGGGCGGCGGCGCCGTCCAGGTCCTTCAATGCGCCGAGCAGGGGCGCCCCTTCGTTCTGGGCGGTTCGGTGGCGGACATTCTCGAACGGTGGCGACGGCTGGCGGCGGAGGCCCGCAACGCCTCGGACGGCCTCAGCGCCTGATCTTCGACCTCGGGAGACGAACATGCTGGCCGCCCTGCAGAGCCTGACCGGAAACGGCGCCGTCGTCGCGATCACCGAGATCCTGGCCATCGCCCTGCTGCCGGCGATCCTGTTCCTGGTCGGCCGGCTGTTCATCGCCGAAGCCAAGCTGGCCCAGGCGCGCGAACGCGTGGCCGACGCCCTCGCCGAAGTCGACCAAGTGCGCGCCGAGCTGGCCTTGGGCCGTGAGCGCCTGGCCGAAACACGACAGGCCGCCGGCCGCGCCCAGGCCGAAGCCGCCGAACGCGAGATGCGGCTGAAGGCTCTGGTGATCGCCATGCCCCGCACGGCGGAGAGCCGCTGCGACACCGTCAGCCGGATGGTCGCCGAAGCGCTGCGCGAAGAGCGGCAATGGCCGGCCGACGTCGCGCCGCGCTAGCCGCCTCAGGGCAAGGACGGCAGCGGCGTCTCGAACGCCAGGCTTAGACCCAGGCACGGCAAGCCGTGGGCGCAGACGAGGCGGTCGGTGACGTCGCGCTGGAAGGTGAGGAGCCGCGCATCGCTGGCGGCGGCCAGCTGCACCACGCGATTCGGCGTGAGCGACACCTGACGCGACCGACGGCGGGCGCCGGGGGCGAGGTCCAGCCGACCCAGCATCAGGCAGGGCGACGCCGCGCCACGCTGCAGGCCCAGATCCATCGCCAGGCCCTCGGGCGGCACGGCGAGGCTGGCGATGTCCAGCCAGGCTTTGGGCAAGGCGCCTTGGCTGGCGGCGAACAGGATCGCGCGGCGCTGAGCCGGGTCGATCCTCACGGTCCAGATCCGCCTGGGCAGGCTTCGCGCGGGCAAAAGGTCGGCCGTCCGAAAGGCGCGGGCCGTCTGGCGCGGGGGCGCGAATTCGGGCGGCGGTGCGGGCGATGCGTCTTCGACGGCGAACATCATCGCAGAACAGTGTGCGCCTGGGCCGCCGAAAGCTTGCAGGGAACGCGTGTGATTGGACATTCGCGCCGCGATTCTTCGCGCGGGCGGGCTACGACCACGTCCGGGGTCGAGGCGCGGGACAGGGCGGCCCGGCCGCGATAAGGTCCGGAGTCGGGGAGGGCCTCTGTTCAGCATGGCGAAACGACCGGTCACGATCATCCATGTCGCCGAGAAGGCGCGCGTTTCGGTCAAGACCGTGTCGCGGGTGATGAACGACGAGCCCAATGTCACGCCCGACCTCAAGGCGCGCGTGCTCGCCGCGGTCGAGAAGCTGGGCTACAGCCCCAGCAAGGCCGCGCGCACCATGGGCGGCTCGCGCTCGTACATGCTGGTGGCCTTCAACGACCGCAAGTTGACGATCGACAACTGGCGCAGCGAACGCGGCAACGAGTGGATCGACCAGATGCTGTACGGCGCCATGCTGCGCTGCGAGCGGTCGGGCTATCACCTGATGTTCGAGCTGATCGACCGCGAGTCGGACCAGCTGGAGCGCCAGATCACCGCAGTGCTGTCGTCGCTGCAGCCCGACGGCGTGATCCTGACGCCGCCCAACTGCGAAAACCCGATGATCCTGGGCGTGCTGAAGAAGCGCAACATCCCCTTCGTGCGCCTGAACACGCCAGTGAAGGGGCAGGGCGCGCGGGTCTATATGGACGACCGCGCCGCCGCCCGCCAGGCGACCAAGCACCTGCTGGACCTGGGCCATCGTCGCATCGGCATGATCGCCGGTGACACGCGGTTCGCCTCGTCGATCCAGCGGGTCGAGACCTTCCAGGCCACGCTGAAGGCCGCCGGCGTCGAAGCGCCGGAGAGCTGGATCTATCAGGGCGACTTCAGCCTCGAGTCCGGCATGGCTGGCGCCGAGGCGTTGCTCGATTTGCCTGAGCCGCCGACGGCGATCATGGCCTCCAACGACCAGATGGCGCTGGGCGTGGTCAATGTCGCCCAGGCGCGCGGCATTCCTGTGCCTGAGAAGCTGTCGATCCTCAGCTACGACGATACGGTCGGGGTGCGGTTGTCCGTGCCGTCTCTGACGGCCGTGCGCCAGCCGGTCGCCCGGATGGCCGAGACGGCGGCGGATCTGTTGATCACCGCCAGCGCCACCGGCGAGAAGCTGCCGGCGGCCAATGTGCTGACGCCCTTCGACCTGATGGTCCGCGCCTCGACCGGACGCGCGCCGGCGCTTTAGGTCCAAAAAGGGCGGAGCCGCGAAGGCCCCGCCCGTTCCGTTTACTGGCCCTTGTACGAGACCGGCAGCTTCTGCGCCGCCAGGGTCACGTCGGCCTTGGCCTTCACGTCGCGCGAGGAGGCGCCCAGCGACACCTCATAGGCGCCGGCCGTGCGGTTCCAGGTCTTGGCCTTGGAGTCGAAGGTCGACAGCAGGCGCGGGTCGACCGCGACGCTGACCGTGGTCGCCGCGCCGGGCGCGAGGGCCACCTTCTTGAAGCCGGCCAAGCGGCGCGGCGCTTCCCAGCCCTTGCCGCCCTTGGGGCCGACATAGACCTGCGGCGTGTCCTTGCCGGCCACCTTGCCGGTGTTGCGGACGACGAAGCTGACCGTCAGCTGGTCCTTCACGACGGAGGTCTTCAGGCCGCTATAGGCGAAGCTGGCGTACGACAGGCCATGGCCGAACGGGAAGAGCGGTGTCAGGCCCTTCTTGTCGAACCACTTGTAGCCGACCGCCGCGCCTTCGATGTCGTAGTTCGTGTCGAAGAAGGCTTCGGGCTGGCTGGCGTCGCCGTCGATCGTCGGACGGGGCAGCTGGTCGGCGCTGGCCGGGAAGGTCACGGGCAGGCGGCCCGAGGCGTCGACCTCGCCGGTCAGCACGCGGGCCAGGGCCTCGCCGCCATTGGTGCCGGGGAACCAGGCCTCGACGATCGCGCCGGCCTTGTTGGCCCACGGCATCAGCACCGCGCCGCCGGTCTCCAGCACCACCACCGTCTTCGGATTGGCCGAGGCCACCGCGTCGATCAGGGCGTCCTGGTTGTCGGCCAGGGTCAGGGAATAGTCGGCCGACTCGGCCGCCCACTGGTGGCCGAAGACGATGACCAGATCGCTCTCGGCGGCCAGCTTGGCGGCGGCGGCCGGATCGGTCCCGTCGTTATAGACGTAGGTCGCGCCCTTGGCCCGGGCCTGCAGCGCCTTCAGCGGCGAGGAGGGGTGATAGACGATCGGACCGGGGAAGCCCTTCGGACCCAGGCCCTTCACGGCCGCGCCGCCGATCGGGAACACCTGCGAGGAGCCGCCGCCCGACAGCACGCCGACATCGGCATGCGAGCCGATCACGGCGATCTTGCGAGCTTGGCCGGCGAGGGGCAGCAAGCCGTGCTCGTTCTTCAGCAGGACGATGCCTTCCTCGGCGTCGGCCTGGGTGATCTTGCCATGAGCGGCGAAGTCGATCGGGCCCTTGACCACCGGATGGTCGAACAGGCCGTGAACGAACATCGAGCGGGTGATGCGGCGGACCATGTCGTCCAGCCGCGCCTGGGGCACCGCGCCCTTGGCCACGGCCTCCTTCAGCGGCGCGCCGAAGAAGGGCTCCTTGTCGAAGGTGTAGGCCGACTCCTGGTCCAGGCCCGCATTGGCGGCCTTGGCCGTCGAGTGCGTGGCGCCCCAGTCGGACATCACATAGCCCTTGTAGCCCCAGTCCTTCTTGAGGACGTCGTTCAGCAGCCACTGGCTTTCGCAGGCGTAGGTCGAATTGATGCGGTTGTAGGCGCACATCACCGAGCCGGGGTTCGACTTCTCGATCGCGAACTCGAACGCCAGGAAGTCCGACATCCGCGCCGCTGAGTCGCTGATGTTGGAGCTAACCGTCATGCGGTTCGTCTCCTGGCCGTTCAGCGCCCAGTGCTTGATGGTCGAGATGATGTTGTTCGACTGGATGCCGCGGATCTGCGCGCCGACCATCGTGCCGGCCAGCAGGGGATCCTCGCCGCCATATTCGAAGTTGCGGCCGTTGCGCGGGTCGCGGGCCAGGTTGACGCCGCCGGCCAGCTGGACGTTGAAGCCGGACGAGCGGGCTTCCGAACCGATCATCGCGCCGCCCTTGAAGGCGACCTCGGGATTCCAGGTGGCGGCCGTGGCGATGCCGGCGGGCAGGGAGGTGCGCTCCAGGTACGGATCGCTCGACTCACGCTGCGTGGCGACGCCGACGCCGGCGTCGGTTTCCCACTGCGGGGGCACGCCCAGGCGCGGAATTCCGGGGATATAGCCGGCCGAACCCATGCGGGCCTCGGGGGCGGGGGTGAACTTCGGTTTCTCCTGGTTCGAACCGAAATAGCCGAAAACCAGGGTCAATTTTTCGTCCTGCGTCATTTGCGCAACGATCAGGTCGGCGCGCTGATCCGGGGACAGCTTGGGATTCAACCAAGGTTTCGCGGCCACGGAATGCGCGGCTTGAGCGTGAGCGACGGCGACCGGCAGCGCCGTGGTCAGCATCAGAGCCATGGCCAGGCCCCTCATTTGCTGTCGTTTCATTCGTTCGCCTCCCTCATGAAGCTTGCTTTTTGTCATTGGTATTATCAGCCGCTTCTTTGCGGCGGCCGACTATTCCCAGACTATTCACGATCAACGTTTCGCTCATCTGAACTAAGCGATAAATACAAGCGCCGTTGACAACGTTGTCGTACTGTAGCTATGCACAAGAAGCAAGTCGCGACAAAAAACGGATCGCGCGCAGGGAGGGAAGAGAATGAAGCTTCGCAGCATGCTTTTGGCCGGCTCGTCGGTGGTGGCGGCCTTCGCCGTCGGTTCCGTGGCTCAGGCCCAGACGGGGGGCGCCGCAGCCCCCGCCGCATCGGACGGCACCCAACTGGAACAGATCATCGTCACGGCGACCAAGCGCGAGACGAACCTGCAGGAAACCCCGATCGCCATCTCGGCCTTCGGTCAGGCGGCCCTCGACCGGCAGCAGGTCAAGGACGTGACCGACCTGGCCAAGTTCGTGCCCAGCATGCAGATCAACCAGCAGGGCGATCAGGGCGCGATCATGATCACGATGCGCGGCATCGGTAACGACACCGCCTTCACCGAAGTGGCCGACCCGGAAGTCGCCATCTATGTCGACGGTATCTACTCGCCGCGCGCCCAGGGCGCCGCCGTGCTGATGTACGACATGGACTCGGTCGAAGTGGCGCGCGGTCCGCAGGGCACCCTGTTCGGCCGGAACGCCACCGTCGGCGCCGTCAGCCTGCACACCGCCAAGCCGACGCTGGGCGACTTCTACGGCAACGCCGAGGTCGTGGCCGGTTCGTACAACCGCCTGGGCGCCCGCGTCGCCGTCAACATGCCGCTGTCGGACACCTTCGCCGTGCGTATCGCGGCGATCACCGAGCGTCACGACGGATATGTCGACTATCAGCGTCCGCCGTCGACCCCGGGCATCGCCGCCTCGGCCTTCGTCACCCAGGGCATGAAGTACTACGCCCAGGATCAGCGCTCGGGCCGCATCAGCGCCCTGTGGAAGCCGAACGAAAAGCTGACCTGGAACGTCAACGTCGAAGGCTATCAGGACACCGGCGCGCCGGTCATCGCCCTGGCCCAGACGCCCCGCGCTGGTCAGAAGCGCTGGTCGGCCCTGATCGACACCGCTCCGCAAAGCGACCGCTTCTCGTACGGCGTGCGGAGCAACCTGGACTATGAGCTGACAGACAAGATCGGCCTGACCTACATCACCGGCTGGCAACGCGTGGGCGGCAGCGCCGACAGCGACGCCGACGGCGGCATCCTGGGCGTCACCCAGCCCAACGGCACGCTGACGCAAGGCGGCTTCGGCGAGAACCACACCGTGTGGTCGCGCAACGACGCCTGGAGCCAGGAAGTCCAGCTGAAGTCGCTGGGCACGCAGACGGTCGATTGGATCGTCGGCGGCTACTACAGCCACGAAGACAACTCGATCCGCTTCGACATCGACCAGCGCGACGGCTATCGCAACGGTCCGATGAACTGGGCCGGCAGCTTCATCCAGGCCAAGCGCACGGTGAAGTCGGAAGCCGCGTTCGGTCAGGCCGTGTGGCACGTCAACGACGCCATCCGCGTCACGGGCGGCCTGCGCTACACCAAGGACACCAAGCAGGACCAAGGCGGTCGGAACGTCATGTTCAACGGCCTGTCGAGCTGCCTGGCCGTCGACACCGCGGCCAACTGCTCGCTCGGCATCTTCGGTCGTGACCGCAGCGCCACCGCCGCGCAGCTGTTCGCTCTGCTGGGCCCGGGCTACGCGATCAGCAACAACGATGTGAAGGGCAGCTGGAGCAAGCTGACCTGGCTGGGCCGCGTCGACGCCGACGTGACCGACGACGTGCTGGTCTATGGCAGCGTCAGCACCGGCTTCAAGTCGGGCAACATCGAAGACGGCGGCCTGCTGGCCAATCCGGAAACCCTGACGAACTACGAAGTCGGTTCGAAGATCCGCTTCCTGGATCGCCGGGCGACCCTGAACCTCGCGGCCTACTACGAGGACTTCAAGGGCTACCAGATCAACCAGGTCAAGACGACGTACAAGCCGGACGGCACGGTCGCGGCCTCGCAGGTCATCACCACGAACGCCAAGGGCGCCCGCGCCTACGGTATCGAGGCCGAACTGACGGCGAACCTGACGGCCAACGACCGGCTGCAGATCTCGGCGACCGCCCAGGACACCAAGATGGAAGACCTGCTGGCCGCCGACGGCCGCGTGGGTCCCAACGACCTGGCGCACGCCGTGCAGCTGAAGGGCAAGGAACTGCCGCACGCCCCGCACTTCTCGGGCACGGTGGCTTACGAGCACACTTTCGAGCTGGGCAGCGGCGGCCGCGTGATCCCGCGCATCAGCACGCACTTCGAAAGCAAGAGCTGGCTGTCGTACTTCAACCAAGGCGCGCCTGACCAACAGGGCAGCTACACGCGCACCGACCTGTCGGTCCGCTACGAGCCGCCGCAAGGCGCGTGGTCGGTCGAGGCCTTCGTCCAGAACCTCGAGGACAAGGACATCAAGACCGGCGCCGGCGCCGCGGGCGTGCCGAACTACACCCCGGTGTGGACGGCCATCTACGAAGCGCCGCGCACCTGGGGCTTCCGCGCCAAGACGAAGTTCTAGGACGACGCCACCCGTCCGGCGCGCCGTGTGGGACGCGCCGGACGGCACTTCTTTCAACGTCGGCTCCGGCCGGCGTCAGGGCTTATGAGCGTAGCCAAAAACCTCCCCCACTTACGCTCCCCTGGGTGACGGCTGCTCCTGCTGGCCGTCACCCAGGCTTTCCTTTTTCCGGTCGACAGGCGTCCGCTTTCTGTCGTCCTTTCGCATCCTCGCCGGGGGGAACAGCGCATGGTCGGAAACCGCATCGTCATCGTGGGCGGCGGCACGGCCGGGTGGCTGACGGCCGCCTACCTTGCCAAGCACCTCGGCGCCGACCGTCCGGACGGCGCGCGCATCACGCTGATCGAGGCGCCGGACATCGCCACCATCGGGGTGGGCGAGGGGACGTTCCCCACCATCCGCAACACCCTGGCCAGCCTGGGTGTCAGCGAGTCGCGGTTCCTGCGCGAGAGTTCGGCGACCTTCAAGCAGGGCGTCCGCTTCGTGGATTGGCAGCGGTGTCGGTCCGGCGCGAAGTCTTGCGAATACTTTCACCCGTTCAACCTGCCGCTCCGCCCCGAGGGACGCGATCTCTCGCCCTATTGGCTGATGGAGCGCGCCAAGGGCGCGGACCTGGCGTTCGCCGATGCGGTGACGACCCAAGGCGAGGTGATCCGCGCGGGCCTGGGTCCCAAGCGGCTGGAGGACCCCGACTTCGGCGGTCCGATGAACTACGCCTACCACTTCGACGCCGCCCGCTTCGCCGACTTCCTGCGCGGTGTCGCTGTCGAAAGCGACGTGACGCACCTGAAGGGCAAGGTCGACGGGGTGACCCGCGACATGTCGGGCGACATCGTCTCGATCCACGCCGGCGAGCTGGGCGCGATCGAGGGCGATCTCTTCGTCGACTGCTCGGGGTTCCGGGCGCTGCTGATCGGCGACGCCCTGGGCTCGCCGGTGAAACGCTGCGACGACGTGCTGTTCAACGACCGCGCCCTGGCGATTCAGGTGCCGTATGCGACGCTGGATGAGCCGATCCATCCCTACACCCTGGCCACGGCGCACGAGGCCGGCTGGACCTGGGACATCGGCCTCGATACCCGCCGGGGCGTCGGCTACGTCTTCTCCAGCCGCCACAGCGACGAGGCCCGGGCCGAGGAGGTTCTGCGCGGCTACATCGGCAAGGCCGCCGACGGCCTGACGCCGCGCCTCTTGAAATTCCAGACCGGCTACCGCGAGAAGCAGTGGATCGGCAACTGCGTGGCCGTGGGCCTGTCGGCCGGCTTCTTCGAGCCGCTGGAATCGACCGGCATCATGCTGATCGAGGCCGCGGCCGTGATGATCGCCGAAGTCTTCCCGCTGCGCGATCGCGGCGGCATGGCGGCGGCGGCGCGCAACTTCAATCACCTGATGGCGGGCCGCTTCGAGCGGATCGTCTCGTTCCTCAAGCTGCACTACTGCCTGACCAAACGCGACGAGCCGTACTGGCGCGACAACGCCGATCCGGCGTCGTGGCCCGAGAACCTGCGCGACCTGATCACCCAGTGGAAACACCGGCCCGTGTCGCGCTTCGACTTCCTAGTCGACCTCGAAACCTTCCTGCCGGCCAGCTACCAGTTCATCCTCTACGGCATGGACGCCGACGTGGACTTCGCGCCTGTCGAGGGGCGGTACCCGGGCGCGGCTGGGGCGCGTGAGACGTTCACGCAGGTCGCTCGGGCCTCGAAAGAGGCGCTGAAGCACCTGCCGCCGCACCGGGCGCTGGTCGAAGCGCTTTATCGGCGAGCCTAGGCCACGTAGCGGAACGACAGCCCCATCTCGCGCAACAGTCGGCGATAGCCCAGAGAGGTCTTGTCGGCTGGGAAGTGCGCTTCCTCGTTCGGATCCAGCGGCAGCTCCTCGGGCGTCTGGCGCTCCACCACCGCCGCGTCCTCGGCGAAGATCTGGGCGTTGAAGGCGTAGACGGCCTCCAGGTCGCCGGTGGTGTCGAAGTTGCGGGCGATCGGCACGAACAGGCGCGTCTTCCGCGCCGAGACGGGGCTGGGCAGGTTGAAGATGCTGAGGCGCTGCTCGCCCGGGAAGAAGATCGTCAGGTGGGCCGAGAACGGCGCCTGGATTTCGAACCGCCGCAGCCAGCGGAAGCCCTCCGGCGCCAGGTGGCGCAGGTCGCGCGGATAGTTGCTGACGTCGCTCCAGTAGTCGGTGCGCAGGCCGGTGTCGGTGAACCTGGTGTCGTAGATCGGCACGACCGGGTCCTCGCGATCGGCGAAGGCCTCGTGGTGCACCCAGGCGAAATGGGCGACGTCGACGAAGCCTTCCAACTGCCGCGCGGCCGAGCCGGCGATGTCGAAGTGCGGCGTCACGATCTGCTGGAAGCCGTCGGCGTCCCACAGCGGGAAGGCGGGGATCGTGGCGGTCTCGTCGCAGGGATCGAGGCAGGTCCAGACCAGGCCATAGCGCTCGACGGCCGGGAACATGCCGACCTTCAGGCGGGGCGAGGGCTCCAGGTCCGGATGGGCCGGGATCTTGTGGCAGGCGCCGTCGGGGCCGTAGCGGAGGCCATGATAGGCGCAGATCAGCTCCTCGCCCTCGACCCAGCCCATGCTGAGCGGCAGGCCGCGGTGCGGGCACAGGTCGCGCGCCACCCGCACGGTGTCACCGGCCCGGAACACCACCAGCGGCAGGTCCAGCAGGGTGACGGCCATCGGCTTGTCGCCAAGGTCGGCCAGGCGCGCGACCGGAAACCACTGCCTGGCCAGGATCGCCCAGTCGCCCGGTTCGAAGGTGCAGCCGCGCGGCAGGAAACCTGGCGGCAGCGGACCGGCGGCGGTCCGCTCGGCGGGGGCGATCGTCTGGATGACGGCGGTCATGGCGTCCGCTCCTGGGAAGAACTGACGCCCAACTGAGGTAATAGGAAAATTACTTACAAGCGCCGCGCGCCCTTCCGCGCAGGGATAAGCGCGGGCGCCGAAAAAGCGGTCAGGCCGTGCGCGCCAGCCGCCTCAAGGACGAGCGACGATCAGCCGAAGCGGGCCATCGAAGGTCGGTTGCGTGCGCAGGGCGCCGTAGCGCGCGTCCCAGGCGCCGCTGGCCAGGTCGGCGCTTAACGTCCGCTCGAAGCGTGCGACCACATCGGGCGACACGAAGCTCCACCCCGAGCAGGCCTTGCGAGCAGCGGGCTCCAGCAGCCACTCGGGACGCCCGTAGTAGCCTTCGTTGAAGCCGTCCTTGCAATGCAGCGGGATCGGTACGTGCACCACCTCGACGTTGCCGCCCAGATGCTGCGCGATCGTCTCGACGCGGGGATAGCGCGAGGCCTCCACGGCGATGACTTCGGGCGCATAGTCGTTCAGCCAGAAGCGGTCGAGGATGCTGGGATCGGCGCTCAGCACCAGCACCGGCCCGCGCGTCACGCGGCGCATCTCGGCAAGCCCCTTGGCCAGGTCCGACCACTGGTGGACCGAGAAGGTGGTCATCGACGCGTCGAGGCTGTCGTCGGCGAAGGGCAGGGCTTCGGAGGTGGCGTCGACCGCGCGGGGCAGGTGCGGCGGACGCTGTTCGCGCATGGCCGCCGAGGGCTCGACGGCGGTGACCTCGCGATCGGTCGGCTCGTACGAGCCCGCGCCGGCGCCCACGTTCAGGACGGTCTTGGCGTCGCCCAGGGTTTCGACGATCAGCGCGGCGATGGCCGGCTCTGGCTGGCGGAAGTTCGCATAGCCCGGACCGATCTTGCCGTAGTCGGCGTCGCCCGCGCTGCCGTCGGTCTTGCGTGCGATCGTCATCCGCGCCCCCTATCTCTGCTGTAGGAAGCTTAAGCTCGACGTCGGGTTGTGCGCCAGCCGCCCGCCTGGAATTTGAAGAGGAGATCGCCGATGAGCGCCGCCCATCCGCAACGCCGCGAGGCCGTCGGCGAGGCCTTCTCCCTGCCCGCCATGATCACCGCCCGCGACCTGACCTTCGAGGCTGTGCGCCGAATCGCCGACGGCGTCCGCGCCGGCATGACGGAGGCGGAGGCCCACGATCACGCCGAGGCCGTGCTGGCGGCGATGGGCATGGAGCGCCTGTGGCACAAGTCGATCGTCCGGTTCGGCGAAGGCACTTTGGAGACCTTCAACGCCCTTATGGAGCCGGACCGAATTCTGGCGGCCAACGACATCTTCTTCATCGACCTGGGCGTGGTCTGGGGCGGGCACGAAGGCGACGCCGGGGACACGTTCACGGTCGGCGACGATCCGGAGATGGCCGCCTGCGCGCAGGCCGCGCGCGACCTCTGGCATGAAGTCGCCGAGCGCTGGAAAGCCGACGGCGCAACCGGCCCGGCGCTCTACGACCTCGCTCGCGAGCGCGCGGAGGCCATGGGTTGGGTGTTGAACTGGGAGATCCGCGGCCACCGCGTCAGCGACTTCCCGCACGCCATCTACAAGGCCGGTAAGCTGGGCGACTTCGAGAATTGCCCGGCGACGGGGATCTGGATCCTGGAGATCCAGATCCGCCACCCGACGCGGCCGTTCGGGGCGTTTTACGAGGATCTGTTGGTGGGGGAGGTTTAGGGACGGGGCCGCATTTAAGCTTTCCCTCTCCCCCTGCGGGAGAGGGTGGCCCGAAGGGCCGGGTGAGGGGTTGAAGGCAGAATCCGCCGCGACGGCGAATCGGGCGGGCGCCTGACTGACAGGACTTTCGACCCCTCATCCGTCGCCTTCGGCGACACCTTCTCCCGCAAGGGGAGAAGGCTAGGGCATCCGCCCTCTACGCCTTCACATAGACGAACGCATCCAGCCCCGAGGCCAGCCGCACGGCGATGCGCTTGTAATCCGACACCTCGTACTCATCGGCCGCCGCCAGCTCCTCGGGCGTGATCTCGAACACCGTACCCTCGACGGCATCGTCCGGATCGTCACTCTCGCTGACGATCGGATGAAACGCCTCGCCGCTGGTCGCCAGCACCCCCGGATCTGTGATCCGCAACATCGTCCGCTTGAAGCCCGGCAGGGCGTCGGCCTGGCCTTTCAGCAGGCGGCCGAAGGTCTCGCGCTGGACGTTCTCCTGCTGCAGCGTGCCGTAGGAGAAGAGGCGGACGACGGACATGGCGAGGCTCCCGGCTGGATCGCCGGGACTTGGCGCGGATTCTGATCGCCCGCCAAGCTCAGCGCGAGGCGAAGGGGAAGGGCGACAGCGACTTGCTGCTTTCCTCGACCAGCAGGGTGCGGTTGATCGGCGCCGCGGCGCGCTGCGGGCAGGCCGGGCGCTCGCAGATCCGGCACGAAGGGCCGATCTCGACGCTGATCGGATTGGCGATGTCGAGGCCACGCGCCTGGACCAGCTTGCTGGCGTATTTCAGCTCGCAGCCCAGGCCGATGACCAGCTCGTCCTCCAGCCCGGCCTGCAGGCCCGAGACCCGGCGCACCGTGCGCGACAGGGTGAAGTAGCGCTCGCCGTCGGGGGTCTCGATCACCTGGGTGACGATGCGGCCAGGGGTCTTGAAACTGTCGTGCACGTTCCAACGCGGGCAGGCCCCGCCGAAGCGTGAGAACGGGAACGGCCCGGCGGCGAAGCGCTTGGAGATGTTGCCTGCCGCGTCCAGCCGCATCATGAAGAACGGCACGCCGCGCGAGCCCGAGCGGCCCAGGGTGGTTAGGCGCTGGGCGGCCTGCTCGTAGCTGATGCCGAAGCGCGGCCGCACGCGCTCGATGTCGTAGCCGCTGGCTTCCATGGCGGCCAGGAACGGCTCGTAGGGCATCATGATCGCGGCGGCCAGATAGCTGTCGAGGAACACCTTCAGCAGCTGGCGCGTGGCGCGGTCGGGGGCCTTGAAGCGGTCGGTCAGGTCCGACAGCACCTCGCCGCCTTCCATCAGGCCCAGCTGGTAGCACATGCCGAAGGTGCGGCTGGCGTGGGCCAGGGTCTCCGACAGCATCAGGCGCTTGCGGTGATGGTCGTAGCGGCGCAGCGAGCCGGTCATGACCTCGACGGGCATGATTCGGGTCTGGACGCCGAACTTGGTCTGCAAGCGTTCGCGAACGGCCGGCGCCAGGTCCTGCGGATCGGCCTTCAGCTGGGCGACGATCTTCTCGGCCAGGGTTTCGAGTTCGGCGAAGTGGTTGCGCTGGGCGCCCACCAGGTCGCGGACCCAGTCGGTCGGCGAGGACTGTTCCGAGGCCGGCCCGGTCCCATCCGGCCGTTCGAAGGCGCCCAGGTCGATCATGCGGCCGCGATCCAGATAGGCGCGATAGAGGCGCGCCATGGCCTCGGCTAGGCCCGGCGACAGCTCGGCGACCTCGGCCGCTTCGTGGCGAGAGACGCCCAGGTCGGCGAACATCTTATCGGCCAGCACCTCTTCCAGGCCCGCGCCGCCGCCCGGATCGTCGGCCGACAGGCTGCGCAGGTCGAGGTCATAGGCGTCGGCCAGGCGCAGAAGGATCTGCGCGGTCACCGGCCGCTGGTTGCGCTCCAGAAGGTTCAGATAGCTGGCCGAGACGCCCAGCTCCTCGGCCATCCGCGCCTGGGTCACGCCCAGGTCGCGCCGCAGCCGCTTCAGTCGTCCACCTAAGAAGAGCTTTTTGTCATTGGTTGCCATTCGGTCAATTTGTCATGACTTTACAGAAATTACAAAGTCGATCTTTGACAAATTGCCTTCAATAGGTTCGACCGTTCCCGCAGCGCAGCGTTAGCTCACCAGGACGAGTTTTCCTTGGCCCGCAAGGCGAAAAGCCACGGGCCCCGAAGTGGGATTGAACGACCATGACGCAGCGCAAGACCTATGCCGACCACCGCGACGCCCTGCTGGCGCGCTACCCCGAGGGCGTCACCCCGGGCGGCGTCGACATCGACGACATCATCCAGCTGAAGCTGCAGAACACCTTCAACACCCACCTGGACATCGCCCGCGCCATGGCGCCGGTCATGCGCGCCGACATGGCCGAGTATGATCGCGACAGCAGCAAGTTCACCCAGTCGCTGGGCTGCTGGTCGGGCTTCCACGCCCAGCAGATGATCAAGTCGGTCAAGCGCCTGCGCGGCACGACCAAGGGCGCCTACGTCTATCTGTCGGGCTGGATGGTCGCGGGCCTGCGCAATCGCTTCGGCCACCTGCCGGACCAGTCGATGCACGAGAAGACCTCGGTCGTCGATTTGATCGAAGAGATCTACGTCTCGCTGCGCCAGGCCGATGAAGTCGGGATCAATGACCTGTTCAAGGCCCTGAGCGCCGCCCGCAAGGTCGGCGATCAGGTCGCCGAACAGGCCGCGATCAAGGCGATCGACAACTTCGAGACACACGTCGTGCCGATCATCGCCGACATCGACGCCGGCTTCGGCAACGAGCACGCGACCTATCTGCTGGCCAAGGAGATGATCAAGGCCGGCGCCTGCTGCCTGCAGATTGAAAACCAGGTCAGCGACGCCAAGCAGTGCGGCCACCAGGACGGCAAGGTCACCGTGCCGCGCGAGGACTTCATCGAGAAGCTGCGCGCCTGCCGCCTGGCCTTCGAGGAACTGGGCGTCGACGAGGGCGTCATCGTCGCCCGCACCGACAGCCTGGGCGC
>FTCT01005132.1_pt1 | contig 45037 bp, 51 predicted proteins | sample 1658881 | NCBI WGS metagenome assembly FTCT01 (sample SAMEA3914864, study PRJEB12502) | metagenome | biome: forest; material: soil | place: USA | collected 2012-03-12 | depth 0.3 m | reverse complement strand
CGCCCATCTGGGCCTTCATCAGGGCCTTGGCGTAGTCGGCGCGGATGTCCGAGCGCAGGGCCACGACGGTGGCGTCGCAGGCCAGCTCCTGGTCGATGCGGATCAAATGCGTGGCCAGGGCGATCAGCGGATTGCACCAGCCCAGCACGCCGATGGCGGCGATGACCAGGTTGGCCATCGGGTCGCCGCGGTTGATGTGGGTGCGCTCGTGCAGCTGGATCATCGCCCGCTCGCGTTCGTCGAAGCGCTCGGCGAAATCGGACGGCAGCACCACGCGCGGCCACAAAGCGCCGACCACGGCCGGGCCGGCCTGGCCCTGATCGACCCGGCGACGGAACATCCGCTCGCGCAGGACCAGGACGATGGTGGCGACCGCGCAGCCGGCCAACCACAGCAGGATCAGCTTGGACGCCCAGACGCCCAGAGGACGCGCGGGCAGGCCGAAATCCAGGGTCTCGGCCAGGCTGGGGAAGAAGGCGGCGGCGGCGGCGGCCGGCACGATCGTCCACAGGCCATAGGCCCGGCGCGGCCCGAAGACGTCCCGCGCGACCGACCGCAACAGCACCACCAGCAGTACGGCGGCGGCGGCGGCGATCTGGGCCCGGATCAGGGCGAGGGCGAAAAGCTCGGTCATGGCGGTCGGGGCTCCCAAGCGGATTTGGGCCGTTCCTGAATGTCGATGGTTACAACTGTAAATTCGCTCGTCAAGCGGGTGTGTGGTCGCGCGCGACCGCGAGCGTCAAGTTTACGCCGTTCACGCGCCTCAGCGCAGGGCGGCGCGTGAGACGTAGAGCGCGTCCGGCGCGAAGGCGTGCTGGTCGAAGCCGCGCGGCGCCATGCCCCAGGTACCGATGAAAGCGGCGACGGCGAAGGCCACCAGAACCAGGAAGCCGGCGATTTCGCGCCGGCGGCTGGGTTCGGTCCGGCCCAGGAAACCGACCCGCAGAATCAGCGGATGCGCGCCCCACCCGCAGGCGAGGGGCGAGCTGGCTCCCGTCATGGACACCTTCAGCAGCGCCCGGGCGTAGTCGCCGCGGATATTATCCTTCACGGCCAGCACGGTAGCGTCGCAGGCCAGTTCCTGGTCGATGCGCAGGAAGGCCGCGCCGAGGTGGATCACCGGGTTGAACCAGCTCAGCACCCGACAGCCGGCCACCAGCAGATTGGCCATCGGATCGCCGCGCCGCATGTGGGTGCGCTCGTGCAGCAGGATCAGCTCGCGCTCCCGGCCGGTGAAGCGGCTTTCGAAATCGGCGGGCAGGACGAGGCGCGGCCATAGGGCCCCCATCACGGCGGGGCCGGCCTTGCCCTGGTCGGCCAGACGGCGGAAGGCGCGCTCCTGCATCAGGATGAAGCCGGCGAACAGCGCCGCGCCGGCCAGCCAGATCGCCAGTCCCTTCAGCGCCAGGCCCAGAGCCGGCGGCGAGGTCGTCGCGCCCACCTCGAGCGTCTCGGAAAGGCTGGGGAAGAGGCTGGCGGCCGCCATGGCCGGGACGATCGCCCACAGCCCGTAGGCCAGGCGCGCGCCCAGCAGCCGCCGGACAGGCAGGCGCAGCAGCAGCACGACGGCCACGCCCAGGGCGGCGGCGATCTGCGCGCGCATCAGCGCCAAGACCAGCAGCTCGATCATCGTGGCTTCCCATCCCCTGGCGTCGCCCGGTCGCGTCCGCCGGGTTCGATCCTTGCGACAGTTACAATTGTAATATCGCGCGTCAAGCGCGAGTCTTGTTCGAAAGCTTCAGGCGGGCCACGGTGCGCGGCATGACTCGCCTCGCTGATCGCCTGACCCCTTGCGGCCCCATTCTCGACGCCAAGGCCGCCGAGCGGGCGTACGAGATGATCGCCAAGCGGGTGGGCGAAGGCATGGGGGCGATCGACGCCGCCTGGCCCGCGCTGGCCCCGGTCTTCGCCGCATCGCCCTATCTGGCCAGCCTGGCGCGCCGCGACGGCCGCCGCCTGCCGATGATCCTGGAGGGCGATCCGGAAAAGACCCTGGCCGCCATCCTGGCCGCCGCCGAGGCTGTGGCCGCGGAGCCGGACTTCGAGACCGCCCGCCGGGTGCTGCGCGAGCTGAAGGCCGACCTGCATCTCCTGACCGCGCTGTGCGACCTGGGCGGCGTCTGGGGCCTGGATCCGGTGACCGCCGCCCTGACCCGCTTCGCTGACGCCACGCTGCGCGCCGCCCTGGCCCAGGCCGTCCGGCAAGAGGTCGATCGCGGTTCCCTGACCCACGTCGGCGAAGGTCCGGAGGGGCCCGCGCCCGGTCTCTTCTGCATCGCCATGGGCAAGCACGGCGCGTTCGAGCTGAACTATTCCAGCGACATCGACTTCTCGATCTTCTACGCGCCCGAGAAGCTGCAGGTCGCGCAGGGGCATGAGCCGCAGGGCGTGGCGGTGCGCATCGCCAACCACCTGGGCCGCGTGCTGCAGGAGCGCACCGCCGACGGCTACGTCTTCCGCATCGACCTGCGCCTGCGCCCCGACCCGTCCTCGACCCCGCCGGCCATGCCGGTCGACGCGGCCATGGACTATTACGAGAGCGTCGGCCAGAACTGGGAGCGCGCGGCCCACATCAAGGCCCGCATCGCGGCCGGCGACTTGGCCGAAGGCCAGGCGTTCCTGGAGGGTCTGCAGCCGTTCATCTGGCGGCGCAATCTGGACTTCGCGGCCATCGCCGACATCCACTCGATCAAGCGCCAGATCCACACCTACAAGGTCGACGACCGCCTGACCGCCAAGGGCGCGGACCTGAAGCTGGGTCGCGGCGGGATCCGCGAGATCGAGTTCTTCGTCCAGACCCAGCAGCTGATCCTGGGCGGCCGCCAGCCGGATCTGCGCAGCCCCCGCACGCTGGACGCCCTGGCCGCGCTCTCGGCCGCGGGGCACGTCACGCCCGAGGACGCCGCCTGGCTGACCACGGCCTATCATGAGCTGCGGGCGCTGGAGCACCGCGCCCAGATGATCGCCGACGACCAGACCCACAAGCTTCCGGAGTCCGACGCCGAGCGGAAGAAGGTCGCGGCCCTCTGGAACCACGACAACCTGCGCAGCTTCGACGCGGCGGTCGGCAAGATCCTCAAGGGCGTCAACCAGCGCTACGGCCGCCTGTTCGCGGGCGAGGAGGAGCTGTCCTCGCGGTTCGGCAGCCTGGTCTTCACCGGCGTCGAGGACGATCCCGAAACCCTGGCCACGCTGAAGCGCATGGGCTTCTCGTCGCCCGAGCGCGTCGCCGCCACCATCCGCGGCTGGCACCACGGCCACATCGCCGCTACCCGCACCGAGCGCGGCCGCGAGCTCTTCACCCGCCTGGCGCCGCGCCTGCTGGACGCGGCCAACGCCACGGGTAGCCCGGACCAGGCCTTCAACCGCTTCGCCGACTTCTTCGCGGGCCTGAGCTCGGGCGTGCAGATCCAGTCGCTGTTCCTGGCCCAGCCGCGCCTGTTCGAGCTGATCGTCGAGGTCATGGCCTTCGCCCCGCGCTTAGCCACCACGCTGGCGCGACGGCCTACGGCGCTGGACGCCCTGCTGGACCCGGCCTTCTTCGGACCCATCGAGACGCCGGCTGTCGCGCCCTGGGATCCGGCCGACTTCGAGGGCGCTATGGACGGCGCGCGCCGCCTGTTCCGCGACCAGAGCTTCCGGATCGGCGTGCGGGTGATGAGCGGCAGCGCCGACGCCCGCGACATCGGCCGGGCCTTCGCCGAGCTGGGCGACCTGATCATCGGCGGCCTGGCGCCGGCGGCGCTGAACGAGGTCGAGCGGCTGGGCGGGACGTTCCCCGGTCAGGTGGCGGTGGTGGCGCTGGGCAAGGCCGGCTCGCGCGAGATGACCGCCAAGTCGGACCTGGACCTGCTGACGCTCTACGTTTCCGACGAACCCGCGGGCATGTCGGCGATCAAGGACTGGAGCGCCGACGTCTTCTACGCGCGCTTCACCCAGCGCCTGGCCTCGGCTCTGTCGGCGCCGACGGGAGAGGGCACGCTGTACGAGGTCGACCTCAAGCTCCGCCCGTCCGGCACCAAGGGGCCGGTGGCGGTCAGCTTCGCGGCCTTCGAGGACTACTACGAGCGCGAGGCCGAGACCTGGGAGCTGCTGGCCCTGACCCGCGCTCGCGTGGTCTGGGCCAGCTCATCGGACTTCAAGGCGCGGGCCGAAGGCGCGATCGAGGCGGCGCTGCGCCGGCCGCGCGACTGGAAGAAGACCGCCGCCGACGTCGTCGAGATGCGCGAGCTGATGGAGCAGGAGCGGCCCGGCAAGGGCGACTGGGACCTGAAGCTCGATCCCGGCGGCCTGGTCGACATCGAGTTCGCCGCCCAGTTCCTGCAGTTGGCACACGCGGCTCGGGGCGGTCCCCTGCGCCAGAACACCGGCGAGGCGCTGGCGGCGCTGCGCGAGGCGGGCCTAGCGGATGAGGGCGCGCTGACACGGTTGGAGGCCGCCTGGCGGCTGGAGCAGGATCTCTCCCAGCTGATCAAGGTGGCCCTGGAAGACGGCCACGACGTCGAGGCCGAACCCAAGGCCTTCAAGGCCCTGCTCGCCAAGGCTGGGCACGTCAGCCAGTTCAAGTCCCTGAAACCCAAGCTGGCCAAGGCCAAGGCCGAGGCCAGGGCGGCCTATACGGCGATCGTCAAGGCGCCGGGGAGCTGGGACGCATTCTTCGCCGAGCCTGGCGGAGACATCGAGAGACCCCCCGCAAGGAACGGCTGAGCAGCGCGAATCTTTCGACTAGACCGGATCGTGAAGTGAGCGTCGGAAGCTCGCGACGGAAAAGCCTTAGTTGCGCGTTGTAGTCTTCACGGGACGGGCTTCCATCCTTCTTGGAGACCTTTGACTGATGTTCGTTCGCACTCTGATCGTCGCCGGCGCCCTGATGGCGCTGAGCGGGCCCGTCCTGGCGCAGACCGCCTCGGGCATGACCCTGCAGCAGTTCCAGGCCGAGAACGGCGACAAGTGGTTCGCCCGCCTGGACACCAACAAGGACGGCAAAATCTCGCCCGAGGAGTTCGAGGCCTTCCGCGACAAGCACAAGGCCGAGGCTGAGGCGTCGGACACGGCGTCGGGCAAGACCGCCAAGGCCGGGAAGGACGCCAAGCGAAGCGCCCGGATGTTCGCGCACTTCGACACCGACCACGACGGCTTCATCTCGCGGACCGAGGCCAACGCCGTCCTGGCCATGCGCTTCAAGCGGATGGACACCAACAACGACGGCGTCCTGACGCTGGAGGAGTTGCAGGCCAAGGGCGGGAAGTCCAAGGTCGGGATCTGATGACGACGTGCGTGGCGGGTTGAGGTTTGTCGTCCGACGGGAACGATCCCGACGAGGCCTTGCTGGCGGGGGTGGGACGGGGCGATCCGTCCGCTGTCCGCACGCTGCTGGACCGACGCCTGCCGCGCATCCTCGCCCTGGCCAGGCGCATGCTCAACGACCCCGGCGAGGCCGAGGACGTGGCCCAGGAGACCTTCCTGCGCGCCTGGAAGCAGGCCAAGGCCTGGAAGCCGGGCGCGGCCAAGTTCGACACCTGGCTGCACCGCGTGGCGCTGAACCTGTGCTACGACCGCTTGCGTCGGCGACGCGAGACGCCGACCGACAGCCCGCCCGAGCAGGTGGACACCGGGCCGGCGCCGGACGCCGGCTTGCTGGGCGCCGACCTGTCACGGCGGGTCGAAGCGGCCCTGGCGGCTTTGCCGCCGCGCCAGCGGGAGGCGATCGTGCTTTGCCATCACCAGGGCCTGGGCAATATCGAAGCCGCGGCCTTGATGGAGATCAGCGTCGAGGCGCTGGAAAGTCTGTTGTCGCGGGGACGTCGGGCGCTGAAGGCGTCCTTGGCGGATCTCGCCGAGTCGGGGCGATGAAGGAGGCGTGGTCATGATGACGCCAAGCATGTCGGGCGATCGGTTCGAGGACCTGGCCGAGACCTATGGCGGCGAGATCGCGCGCTGGCCCGAGGGCGAGCGCGAGGCCGCGCGCGCCCTGCTGGCCGCCGAAGGCCCTCGCCTGGCGCCGGTGCTGAGCGCCGCCGCCCAACTGGATCGCCTGCTGGATCTGGCCCCGGCCCAGTCGCCGGACGCGGCCTTGCTAGGACGGCTGATCGCGGCCGCGCCGACCGCCGCGTCGTCGTCGCGGCGCTGGATCGCCGGGCTTACCGCCGCCCTGGGTCTGTCGGCCGCCGCCTTCGCGGGCGTCGCGGTCGGAGTGATGGCCGGGCGTCCGGCCGTCGCACCGCCTGCGGTCGCCGCCGAGCCCGTGCTGGCCGCCACCGCCGTCGACACCTCGGCCGCGTTGCAGGACGCCATCTCGGAGCCCTCCGAACTATGACGTCGTCGCGCCCGCTGGTCATCGGCCTGGCCGTCTCGGCCGCCGTCAATGTCTTCCTGATCGGCGGACTGGCGGGGATGACCTATGTGCGCCTGACCGCGCCGCCGCCGCCTAGTCCGGTCCCCGCGCCGGCCAAGCCGCCCGCCGCCGTACCGCTGGTTCCGGCCCCGGCGGTCAAGCCCGCGCCCGTCGTGGACGCCGATCCCGCGCCCGAGGTCGAGGCCAAGCCACGTCATCACGCCAAGGCCGAGACGCCCGTGGTGCAGGCTCCGCCGCCCGTGGCTGCGCCCCCGCCCCAGGCGGTGATCGCGGCCGACCAGCCGGCCCGTGCGCGGCCGCCGCTGGCCTCGGCCGGCGACGTGCTGTCGCCCGAGACCCGCCGCGCCTTCCGCAGGGCCCTGGCCGACGCCAACAAGAAGAACAAGCCCCTGACCCAGCAGGCCCGCGCCGAGCGTCAGGCGGCCCTGAACGCTCTGGGCCAGCCCGGCTATGACGCGGCCGAGGTTTCGCGGCGGCTCAGCACGGCGCGGTCGCTGGACCTGCAGGCGCGCGGCAATGTGGAGGCGGCCCTGGCGACCTTCGCCTCCAGCCTGACGCCGCAGGAACGCGTGGCCCTGGCCGACGCCCTGGAACAGGTCTACGCCCCGGCGCGCCCGGCGGCGCTGCCCAGCCCGAACTGATTTTTACAGAGATCTGAGACAGCTAGCTCGGTATCTCGCTCGGTATCTCCCTTCCCCCTTGATGGGGGAAGGGCAGGGGATGGGGGTGATGCGGCGGTTCAGCCGGCGAGGCTGCAGGTCACCCCCACCCAACCCTCCCCCATCAAGGGGGAAGGGCTTATTTTAGCGACTTCGCATAGGCCTGCGCTTGGCCGATCAGGCGCAGCACGTTGCCGCTCCAGATCGCCTGCAGGTCGGCGTCGCTATAGCCCTCGGCCTTCAGGCGCGCGGTGATCTTGGGCAGATCGGCCACGTCCTCCAGGCCCTCGATGCCGCCGCCGCCGTCCCAGTCGGCGCCGACGCAGACGTGTTGCGGGCCGGCGATCTTCAGGGTGTGCAGCATGCTGGACATGAAGATCTCGAAGTTGGCGCGCACCGGCGGGTACTGCTTGTCGACCGCGGCCTTCTTGATCATCCAGGCCTTGATCTCGGCCTCGGTCCCTTCCTCAGGCGCCTTGCCGATAGCGTCCATGGCGGCCTTGCGCTCGGGGCTGGCCGCGCCGTTCACCAGATAGACCGAGTTGATGCAGATGGCGCCGCCGCTGTCGGCGATCTTCTTGATGCGGCTGTCGTCGAGATTGCGCGGGTGGTCGTAGATGGCCCGCGCGCCCGAGTGCGAGGCCAGGATCGGCGTCTTCGACAGGGCCACGGACTGGTCGACCACGTCGTCGCTGGCGTGGCTGACGTCCACCAGGATGCCCAGCCGGTTGGCCTCGGCCAGCCAACGCAGGCCCAGCGGCGAATAGCCGTGCCAGATCGGCTTGTCGGTCGAGCTGTCGGCGAACTGGTTGTTCTTGAAGTGCACTGGCCCCGCCAGGCGCACACCGGTCTTGTAGAAGGTCTCCATCAGGGACAGGTCCTCGCCGATCGGCCAGGAGTTCTCGATGCTCTGGAAAGCGAAGATCTTGCCGGCCTTGTTGATCCGGACGGCGTCCTCGGGCGTGTAGGCCAGCTCGAACTGGTCGCTGTGGGCGGCGACCATCTCGCGGATTTCGGTCGCGCGGTTCAGGGCGAAGTCACGAGCGCCGTGGTAGCCCTTCTCGGTCAGGTCGCCCTGGGCCGTGAAGATGACGAAGAAGCCGCCGTCCAGGCCGCCGGCCTTCATGCGGGGCAAGTCGACCTGGGTGCCGTCCTCGGCGACGCTGTGCTTGTCGACCATCGACCAGCCGACGCGCGAGAAGTGCTCGGGGGTGTCCAGATGGGTGTCGAGGATCAGGAAGCTGTCGTGCAGCGTCTTGATGGCCTTCGGAACCTCACCGGGCTTGTCCACGGCTTTCTTGTCGGCGGCGTGCGCCATGCCGCCGAGAAGGGCGGCCGAGCCGAGGAGGGCGGTAAGCAGGCGGCGCATGCAAAGACTCCAGAGCAAATGCGAGGCCGCGACGCTCCCGGTTCCGGCGGCTTCCGTCAAGCCGCGCTTGCGTGTCCTGTTCGGAAATTTTCGTCCTGATCCGGATGGGGCTGGCGACAGGCGAGCGGCAGCCCCGATAGGCTGCCGCTCGCCCGGAGCCCGGGGTCAGTAGAAGGCGCCGTAGATCACGTCGGCGATGCGGCCCGTGCCGACCTCGACCAGCAGCAGGTCGGGTCCGTAGCGCACCCAGCGGTAGCCCCACGGCGGACCGGCCAGGCCCAGGCGGTCATAGTCGTCGAAATAGTAGCCGCCGCCCAAAAACAGGGACGGCAGGAACAGGCCGACGCTCCAGCGGCGATAGGCGTAGCCGCGCGGATAGCGCCAGGGACCGGGCGCGCGGATCGGGTGGAAGCTGGGCGGGCGGCCGGCGCCGGGACGGTGCGGGCCCATCGGCGGCGGCTCAGGGCGCGCGCCGGGGTGCTGATAGGGCGGACGGCCGCCGTGCATGGGCGGGCGCGCCGGGCCGGGACCGCCGATGTGGCCTGGACCAGGGCCGCCGGGGCCGGAGCCTGGGCCGCCGCCGCCGGGCGGGCGAGGCGCGGAGCCGCCGCCAGGAGGGCCGCCCGGATGTCCGCCGCCTTGAGGCGGGCCACCGGGGCGTCCGCCTCCGCCTTGATGCCCGTCGCCAGGACCGCCACCGGGGCCGCCGGGCCGGCGATGGTCATCCTGAGCCAGGGCCACGCCGGGGACCAGAAGGCCCAGGGCGGAAGCCAGGAGAAGTCGACGATGCATGCGAAGTCCCTCCGTCGATGATGTTGGGACGCTCAAAACGACGCCCGACAAGCTTCAACGTGCGGAAGCGTCACCGGATGCGTCGATCCTCCATCTTTCACATCAATCCCAGCGCCTTGAAGCTGGCCACGCCCTCGCGGCCGACCACCAGGTGGTCATGGACGCCGATCTTCAGCGCCTTGCCGGCCTCGACGACCTGCTTGGTCATGTCGATATCGGGGCGCGACGGTGTGGGGTCGCCTGAGGGGTGATTATGAAGCAGGATGATGTTGCTGCTGGAGAGCTCCAGCGCCCGGCGCATCACCTCGCGCGGATAGACGGGGGCATGGTCGACCGTGCCGCGGTTCATCACCTCGTCGGCGATCAGCTGGTTCTTCTTGTCGAGAAACAGCACGCGGAACTGCTCGCGCGACTCGTTGGCCAGGGCCACGCGGACATAGCCCAGCAGGGCGCTCCACGAGCTGATCACCGGCCGCTTGGCGATCTTGTCGCGGCCGGCGCGCAAGGTGGCCTCGTGCAGCAGCTTGATGTCCATGGCCGCGGCCTCGCCGACGCCGGAGACGGTGCACAGCTCCTCGATCGTCGCCCCCAGCACCCCGCCCAGCGAGCCGAACCGGGCCAGCAGCGTCTTGGCCAGTGGCTTGACGTCGCCGCGCGGGAAGGTGCGGAAGAGGTAGAGCTCCAGCAGCTCGTAGTCGGGCAGGGCGACCAGGCCGCCGGCCTTGGCGCGGGTGCGCAGGCGCTCGCGATGGCCCAGATGATGGGCGTGGGCGGACTTGCGGGCCGGCTTGGCGGGCGAGGGCAGGGACGCCTCGAACAGGGGCGTCTCGTCCGACACGCCCAGGGATTTGACGCTGACCATGCCGCCCTCGACTCTTGGCGAGGCAGTAGGGCTTAACGCGCCAGGGTTGTCTACAGCTTATCTGCTCCCCCGCTGGGGGAGCTGTCGGCGAAGCCGACTGAGGGGGCTAATGCGGCCTAGGCCGAGCTGCCCCCTCCGGCCCTCTGGGCCACCTCCCCCAGCGGGGGAGGAGAGGCAAGGATCACCCCAGGATCGCCGGCTGGAACAGCCCGGCCGGCGAGGCGGTGAAGACCTCGTAGCCGTCTTCGGTGACGCCGATCGAGTGCTCGCACTGGGCCGACAGCGACTTGTCGCGGGTCACCGCGGTCCAGCCGTCGTTCAGCACCTTCACGGCCGGCTTGCCCAGGTTCACCATCGGCTCGACGGTGAAGAACATGCCCGGCTTCAGCACCGCGCCTTGGCCCGGACGGCCGAAGTGCAGGATGTTCGGCGCGTCGTGGAACACCTTGCCCAGGCCGTGGCCGCAGAAGTCGCGCACGACCGAGCAGCGCTGGGCTTCGACGTAGGACTGGATGGCGTGGCCGATGTCGCCCAGCGTGGCGCCCGGCTTCACCGCGTCCAGGCCGCGCTTCATGCCTTCATAGGTGATCTCGACCAGGCGGCGGGCGCGCGGGCCGACCTCGCCCACGCCGTACATCCGCGAAGTGTCGCCGTGCCAGCCGTCGACGATGGCGGTGACGTCGATATTGACGATGTCGCCTTCCTTCAGGTTCCAGTCGCCCGGAATGCCGTGGCACACCACGTGGTTGCGCGAGATGCAGACCGTCTTGGGATAGCCGCGATAGTAGAGGCAGGCCGGCAGGGCGCCGTGGTCGAGGATGAACTCGCGGGCCAGTCGGTCCAGCTCGTCGGACGAGACGCCCGGCTGCACGTGCGGGATCAGCATGTCCAGGCATTCGGCGGCCAGCTTGCCGGCCTTGCGCATGCCCTCGAAGTCCTCGGCCTTGTGGATCTTGATCTGGCCCGTGCGGGTTTCGGCTTCGATCTCGAGGGTGTTGTCCAAGGTCATGCTCTACTCGGTTTCGCCGCCGTCCGATGGCGGCGAGGAGGATCTGCGAAGGGGCGTATCTCGCCACTCTAGCACAGAATTCAACCCTGGTGACCGCAAGAGTGCGCTACGGGTGGATCCGTCGCACGGTGTCGGTCGCCGGGCGCACCTCCTTGAGGAACTGGGCCTCCAGCGTCGTGGGCTTGTCGCGCCGCACGTGGCAGACGCCCTTGTAGCGCGTGACCCGGCCGCTCTCCTTCTCGGTGACGTCGGCGGTGAACTTGACGTCCCACTCGCCCGGACGCCCGGTGGCGACCGGATCCATGTCGTTGGACGTGACCCCGGCCACCTTCTGCAGGCCAAAGCGCTCTTCCAGCTCGCCGGTGCAGGCCTTGAACGCGAAGATGGCCCGCAGGCCGGTCATCATGCCGCTCTCGGGCTTGCCCGGATCCGAGCGTCCGCAGGCGGAAACGGCCAGCGCCAGCACAGCGGCGGTCAGGACGGTCTTCCTCATGCGATCCCCTCAGTTCGCGAGCCCGCGAAAGGGGTAACCGACACAGCGGCGATTGCAGCTTAAATCGCTGTTAGATGCGTTAAGTCAGCCCGCCGCGAACTCGACCGTCGTCCGCGCATGGGGGCGCACGTGACAGACGCCGGCGATGGCGGTGGTCGTCTTGCTGGCCGTCTCGGTGGTGAAGCCCTTGAAGCGCACATCCCAGACGCCCGGCGTCGGCGGGTTGTCGGCGTTCATGTGCTCCATGTTCAGCGTCTTGCCCCTGCCGATGTCGAGGCGCTCGCGAACCTGATCGGTGCAGGACTTGAAGGCGAACCCACCGCTGACCATCGTCATGAACCCGCCGCTGGACTTCTCCTCGGCGGACGCCGCGCTGGCGGACAGGGCGGCGGCCAGAGCCAGGGCGGTCATCGCGAGCTTCATCGGTGTTCTCCCCATCCAGAGCCCGCACCGTGACCCAGCCCCGGGAGGTCCGCAGCTTAATTCGCCGTCATGCGGTCGCGCCGGCCCAGTCGATCCGCCGCGCGATCCGCACCGCCTCCGTGCTCATCGCGCAGGCATAGACCAGCACCTCCACACCCGCCTTGGCCGCCGCGTCCAGGCCGCGCGCGAAGGCCGGGTCGAGGTCGGCGCAGGCCTGGAAGATCTCGCAGTCCTCGCGCTGGACGACGATCAGCGCCACGGCGCGGTGACCCTGCGCGACCTGAGCCGCGAGATCGGAGAGGTGCCGGGTCGAGCGTTCGGCCTTGCAGTCGGGAAATTCCGCCAGGCCCGGCGTGCGCGAGAAGTGGCAGTTCTTGACCTCCAGCCAGCACGGCGGGCGATCCGGATGGGTCAGCAGGAAGTCGACGCGGCTGGCCTCGGCGTACTTCACCTCAGGCTTGATGGTCGCGTAGCCAGAGAGCTCCGGGATCAGGTCCTGGGCCAGCGCCTCGGCGACCAGCTTGTTGGGCAGCAGAGTATTGATGCCGACCAGCACATTGCCCTGCTCGACCATCTGCAGCGTGTAGGCCAGCTTCCGCTTGGGATCGTCCGACCATGACACCCAGGCGCCCTGGCCCGGGTCCTTGACGCCCAGCATCGCGCCGGGATTGGGGCAGTGGGCGGTGATCTCACGCCCGTCGTCCAGCACCAGGTCGGCGAAGAAGCGCTTGTAGCGGCTGACCAGGCGGCCGTGGACGAGCGGTTGCGGAAGCAGCATGCGGAGCCTAAGTCGGGATCGTAAGAACGACAGGCGATGTAAGGGATCGGATCGATGACCACCAGCGAACGCGTGACCGCCGCCGTGATGATCATCGGCGACGAGATCCTGTCCGGCCGGACCCAGGACGTGAACCTGTCGGCCATTGCCCGCTATCTGGCGACCTACGGCGTCGACCTGTGCGAGGCCCGCGTGGTGCCGGACATCGAGGAAGAGATCGTCGACGCGGTCAACGCGCTGCGCAGCCGCTACGACTATGTCATCACCACCGGCGGCATCGGTCCGACCCACGACGACATCACCGCCGACTCGATCGCCAAGGCGTTCGGCGTCACCGCGCCCGAGCATCCCGAGATCATGGCCATGCTGCGCGAGCGCTGGGGCGAGCCCAACGCCGCCCGCCGCCGCATGGCGCACGTGCCCGAAGGCGGCAGCCTGGTGAAGAACCCCGTCCAGGGGCCGCCCGGCTTCCAGAAGGACAATGTCTTCGTGCTGGCGGGCGTGCCGGCCATCATGCGCGGCATGCTGGAGGACGTGGGCCCGCGTCTGCGCACGGGCGCTGTGGTGCTGAACAAGACCGTCCGGGTCACCGGCACGGGCGAGGGCACGATCGCCGCGCCCCTGGAAGCGGTGGCCAAGGCCCATCCGGAGATGTCGCTGGGCAGCTATCCGTTCTTCAGCCCGCCCGACGTCTACGGCGCCAACCTCGTCCTGCGTGGCCGCGACGCGACGGAGCTGGACGCGGCCGTGGCCGAGCTGATCACGGCCCTGACAGAGGCCGGGGCCAGCAACATCGAGCTGCTGGCCCCGGAAGCCTAGTTTCGTTCCAGGCCTGAGACCCTATTCGTCGTCGGCGATGGCCTTGGCCAGGTCGACGATGTGCTTGCGCATGCCCGTGGAGTCGATGCCGAGATAGGCGCGGGCCAGTTCGGGGCCGCCGGACGACTGCCAGAACTTGGCCATCTCGTTGGCCAGGTCAGCGGCGGTGGTGTCGGCCTCTTCCGGGTCGTCCAGGCCTTCGAAGAAGAAGCCGATCGGCGTCTTCAGGAACATGGCCGTGGCGTGCAGCTTCGACGCGCTGATCCGGTTGGCCCCGCCTTCGTACTTCTGCACCTGCTGGAACGTCAGCCCCAGGGCGTCGGCGAGCGCTTGCTGGGAATAGCCGAGGTCCTTGCGCCGCATGCGCAGGCGGCGGCCCACGTGGATGTCGACGGGATCGGGGGTCTTGTCTTCGGCCATGCTCACTTACTCGGACGCGTTGCGGGGAGAGAATAGGAAACGGCGCAGCTCATCGAACGGCTGCACGGGAACGGGTGAGGGTCCACATGCCCAGGGCCAGGCACGCCACGGTGGCGCAGCTCCAGACGGCCAGGGCTGCGATATAGGGGGGGGCCTGGACCTTGGGATCAATGATCATCGCTCCATGCGTGGCCACGCCCAGCATGTGGAAGCCGGTGGCGCCCAGCAGCCAGCGTCGGCGATACGCCAGAGACAGGCCGATCAGCACGGCCAGCAGCACAAGGTCGACGCCCAGCGTCGCCCACTGGACGTTCTTGTAATGACGATCCAGGACGAACGAGGTGCCGATCCAGGCGGCCACCATCGCGGCCGCGGCGAGGCGCTCGGGCCGTTCGCCGCGCCATAGGGCCCAGCCGCAGACAAGAAGCATCAGGACCAGGAGCACCTGGTCCAGCAACTGATGGAACACGGCGGCCTCCGTCGTGCGTGACCGCCGTTATCCTGAGCAGAGTCGAGGCGTCTAGAAACGCCTATTCCACCTGCGAAGACTTATTCACTCACGACGCGAAGTCTGCCGGTCGGCTCTTCCACGGGTGGTTTGTCCTGCGCGCCGAAGGCGACATGGCGCATGCCGACCTGATCGCGCACCTCGGCCAGGCCGCCGTGGGCCTTCACGAGAGCCCGGCGGGCCTGAAGCAGGTGGGCCATGGCGGCGTTGACGTCTTCCATCACGTCCTGGCCGTAGACGGCCGAGAGGTTGGCTTCGGCCCGGGCGTTGGCCAAGAGGCCCGCGAACTGGGCCATGGCGCCGTAAGTGGTCTCGACCGCGGTCTCGACGGCGTACAGTTCCTGGGCGATGCGCGCCCCGATGATCTTGCGTTGCATGCAAGGGTCTCCCGCCGCGCCGGCGTGCCCCGGCGCGTCGATGTCTTTTGGATTGTCGGGAAGATCAGCGGTGGTGGTGGGCGAAGATGCGCCACAGCCAGTCCTGAATCGCGATCAGGAAGCTGTGCGCCGCCATCAGAAGGCCGCTGACGAGGATGGCGGCCACGATGGCGAACAGCGCCATCAGGGCCAGGCTGGCGAAGGGACCTAGGTCATGGTTGAGCCTCCCTCGCCATCCGGGCGGGGGGCTTCGTCCAGCAGGATCGACACCGCGATCAGAAGTTCGCGCAACGCCATCTCCGGCGGCTTGCCAAGGATCGCGTCCCGCAGAGGCCGCAGCGTCGCGGCGACCTCTTCCGAAGTGCAGGGCGAAAGGTCGGCAAGCTGTCGCTGCAGATGTTCCCACGTGATCCTCGGCAGATCGGCTTGAGGCTCCGGAAGCGGCGGGAACCGCGTCGCGAAGCCCTCGGCGTCGATCGTCCGGCGCGCCGCCTGGCGGCTCGCCTTCCCGGTCACGCTGTCGCTGGTCTTCCGCTGGTCCATGCATCTCCCCCATGCGGTCCTCAGGGGAGGGCGGGGGCGGCGCGGACGTCAGTGGGGACGTTTCGTAGTTGGGAAAATCACTATGCTCGGAAGAGGCGGCGGCCAGCAGGCGGGCGGCCTCGCGGCGGCTGGTCACGCCCAGGCGCTCACAGGCCTTGCCGATGCGCACGTCGACGCTGGCTGGGCCGATGCCCAACTGCTGGGCGATTTCCTTGGAGGAAAAGCCGCGACCGACCAGCGCGAGGCATTCCCGCTCGCGTGGCGTCAGGCGAGCGACACGCTCGCGCGGCGATGAAGCGACATCGGCCATGCCGATACCATTACGCGAGTCGAAGGCGTCGGGCAGCCGACGGACTCAAACCCGGTAGGGGTTTTGATTGAACGACCGTCGCCGAGGCTGCGAAAGGCCGGCCAGAGGGCTTGGTAGGGACGGTGGGACTCGAACCCACACGGATTACTCCAACGGATTTTAAGTCCGGCGCGTCTACCGATTCCGCCACGTCCCCGTAAGCCTCGACCCCTTAAACCATCGAGCGGCCGGGGTCGAGGCGGGACGGGCGGGCTGGCGTCAGTGGCGCAGACGGGCCTGGCGGTCGAGCGCGCGGGCCTGTTCGTCGGTGACCTCGTATTCACCGCTGCCGCCGACCGTGGCCGACACGTTCTCGCCGACAGTCTCGGCCGAGACCACGCCGCCGCGGCGCGCGGCGCCGTTCTGCACCCAGTCGATGTAGAGCAGGCGGTCCGCCGCCGCCATGCCGAGGTCGAAGTTGGCCGGGCCACGGAAAGGGATCGCGGCGGCTTCGTTCGAATTGGCCAGATTCTGATAGTAGCCCTTGGCCGTGTTCAGCCGGCCGGTGCGTTGATAGCCGGTGGCCAGGTCGAAGCGGTTGCCGACCGTCGGCTCCAGGGCGGTGGCGCGCTTCTGATAGTTGGTGGCGATCCAGTTGTCGCCGCGCGCCATAGCGGCCTGGGCCTTGCCGGCCTCGATCTGCCCTTCGGTCTGGGCCATCGCCGCTTGAGCGCCGCCGATCGTCATGACGGCGATTGCGGCTGAAATAAGAATAGCGTTGCTATTCTTCATGAGTGACTCTCCGTGATTTCGCTATAAAGGTGAAGTTTGGGGAGGGGTGATTTAAGCGAAACTGGAGAAATAGCTCCGATCTGCTTCGGAAGTTCCGAAGTGCGAGAAGGTAGTATTTGGTGAAGCTTCTAGTGAAGTTGAGTTTATCAGGCTCTAGCGTGGTTGCTCGCTCAGCCGCTCAATGTCAGGTTTCGTCGCGGATGGACGCATCGTAACTTGACCCGCGCGAGCCGGCCTTGCCCTATCGCGGCCTTCGTTTCCTATCCGAGGCTCTCATGCGTCTGTTCGCGTCCGTCGCCGTCCTGTCCCTGGCCCTGGCGGCGCCCGTCTTCGCTCAAACCGCTCCTGAAACGCCGGCGCCGGCCGCCGCCCAGCCCGCGCCCGCCGCGACGCCGGCCGCGGCCAAGAAGGACGACGGCATCGTCTGTCACAAGGAGATGCCGACGGGCAGCCACTTCCCGGTCAAGGTCTGCACCACGGCCGAGCAGCGCAAGGAGCAGCGCGAGACCGCGCGGCGGGCACAGTCGTCGATGCAGGGCGGCGGCTCGGGCTTGGTGCCCCAATAGGGCTCGACGCCCCCTGATCCCGTGCTAGCGTCCCCGTGCTCAAGCTTTTTGGACGGGGACGGAACATCATGGGTAAGGGGATCAAGGCGGTGGCCCTGGCGGCCGGACTGCTGGCCAGTTCGGCGGCCTGCGCCGCCCAGGTCGAGGCGGTCAGCGCCGCGCGGCTGCTGGACGTGGCCAGCGGCAAGTATGTCGACAATCCGCTGGTGATCGTCACCGACGGACGCATCACCAGCATCGGCAAGAAGGGCGACGCCGTTCCGGCGGGCGCCAAGGTCGTGGACCTGCCCGGCGCGACCCTGCTGCCGGGTCTGATCGACATGCACACCCACATCTCGGCCCTGGCCGAGATCGGCGGCTACAACGGCCTGCAGTATGGCGACCGCTTCTGGAGCGTGGTCCAGACGGTCAACGCCAAGAAGACGCTGGAAGCCGGCTTCACCACCATCCGCAACGTCGGTTCCGACAGCTTCGACGACGTGGGCCTGCGCCAGGCGATCGACGAGGGCTATGTGGTCGGGCCGCGCATCGTCACGGCCACCTATGCGGTCGGCGCCACCGGCGGCCATTGCGACAGCACCTACTTCCCGCCATCGATGGACCAGAAGGGGCCCTACAACATCGACAGCCCCGACGAGGCGCGAAAGGTGGTGCGGACGCTGAAGAAGTACGGCGCCCAGGTGATCAAGATCTGCGCCACGGGCGGGGTGTTCTCGCACGGCGACGAGCCGGGCCAGCAGCAACTGACGCTGGAGGAGATGAAGGCCGTCGCCGACGAGGCGCACATGGCCGGCCTGCGCGTCGCCGCTCACGCCCACGGCGCGGCCGGGATCAAGGACGCCATCCGCGCCGGCATCGACACTATCGAGCACGCGAGCTTGGTCGACGACGAGGGCATCAAGCTGGCGGTCCAGCACGGCACCTACTTCTCGATGGACATCTACAACACCGACTACACCCAGTCCGAGGGCAAGAAGAACGGCGTGCTGGAAGACAACCTGCGCAAGGACCGCGAGATCGGCGAGGTCCAGCGTCAGAACTTCAAGAAGGCCCTGAAGGCCGGCGTGAAGATGATCTTCGGCACCGACGCCGGGGTCTATCCGCACGGCGACAACGCCAAGCAGTTCGCCGTCATGGTCCGCTATGGCGCCACGCCCTTGCAGGCGATCCAGGCCGCGACGGTCACCGCCGCCGAGGCGCTGGGCCGTCCGAAGGAGGTGGGGCAGGTGGCCGTCGGCCTCTATGGCGACATGGTCGCGGTGGCGGGCGATCCGCTGACCGACGTGACGCTGCTGGAGCATCCGGTGTTCGTGATGAAGGGCGGCCAGGTGGTGCGTCAGCCCTAAAGGCTGGGGGGCGACTTCCTCGGCGGGGCCCTGCCGCGCCGAGGAAATCATTCGCGCCGTTCATGGCGGTGAACGATGCGTCTTGCAGCTATGCCATGGGATTGCGGCTGAACTAGGTTCCCATAGCGGCGCTTCGTGCATAATCCTGCCACGGTTCAGGCGCGCCGGCGGGGACCGGCGCGGGGTCAGTGAGGGATTTCGCGCATGTTCCAGTCTTCGTTCCGTCGCCGCGCCGTGGCGCTGGCGGCCTCCGTGGCCTTCGTCGCCCTTTCGGCCGGGGCTGCTTTGGCGGCCGACGGCTACCAGACCCCACCCGCGCCGATCGCCCAGATCCTCGACTCCGCTCCGACGCCCGGCGTCATCGTCAGCCCCGACCGCAAGGTGCTGGCCCAGCTGGGCCGCGAGAACCTGCCCACGATCGCCGCCGTGTCCGAGCCGATCCTACGGCTGGGCGGCTATCGCATCAATCCGCGCAACAACGGCCCGATCGAGGCGCGCGCCAACTGGCTGAACGCCCTGGCGTTCGAGGACGTGGCGACCGGCAAGGTTCGTCCCGTGGCCCTGCCGGCCGGCGCGCGCTTCTTCGCGACCAACTGGTCGCCGGACGGCTCGAAACTGGCCTTCGTCATGGACGCCAAGGCCGGCCTGGAGCTGTGGGTCGCCGACGTGAAGACCGCCACGGCCCGCAAGGTCACCGACGCGGCCGTCAACGCCACCTTCGGCGCCGGCTATGACTGGCTGCCGGACGGCTCGGGCCTGATGGTCCAGACGGTGATCGCCGGCCGCGGCGCGCCGCCCGCCGCCGATGCGACGCCCACGGGGCCGACCATCCAGGAGTCCAAGGGCAAGGTCGCCGCGATCCGCACCTATCAGGACCTCTTGGCCAACGCTCATGACGAGGCGCTGTTTGACTACTACTTCGCCTCGCAGCTGACCCGCGTCGGCCTGGACGGCAAGACGGTCGCCGTCGGCGCGCCGGGCATGATCTCCAACGTCGAGATCTCGCCCGATGGCCAGCACCTGCTGATCAGCCGCCTCAAGCGCCCCTACAGCTACCTGGTCCCGGCCGGCCTGTTCCCGACAGAGATCTCGGTCGCGGCCATAGACGGCAAGGTTGAGAAGGTGCTGGTCGACCGTCCGCTGGCCGACACCCTGCCGGCCGCCTTCGACGCGGTGGTCACCGGACCGCGCTCGGTCAGCTGGCGCGCCGATGCTCCCGCCATCCTGGTCTGGGCCGAGGCTCAGGACGGCGGCGAGCCGCGCAAGAAGGTCGCCGTCCACGACAGCGTCTTCACCCTGGCCGCGCCGTTCAGCGCCGCCCCGACCAAGCTGATCGACCTGGACCAGCGCTATCGCGGCGTCGAATGGGGCCGGGCCGACTTCGCCCTGGTCGTCACCCGCTGGTGGCAGACGCGGATGGAAAAGCGCATCGCCATCGATCCCTCCAAGCCCGGCGCGGCCGGCCGGGTGCTGGTCGAGCGCAACTACCAGGATCGCTACAACGATCCGGGCGACGTCCTGACCCGCCGCGACGCGCATGGCGAGCCGCTGCTGCACTTCACGCCCGACGGCAAGGCGGTGTTCGTGCGCGGCGACGGCGCCTCGGCCAAGGGCGAGTATCCGTTCATCGGCCGTATGGAGGTGGCCGACGGCAAGAACTCGCGCCTGTGGCAGGCCCAGGCCCCGTACTACGAGCTGCCGATCGCCTTGGCCGACGAGGCCGGCAAGAGCGTCATCACCCGCCGCGAGAGCGCCAAGGATCAGCCGAACTACTACGTCCATGCCCTGGCCAAGGGCGCCAAGCCCCGCGCCCTGACCGCCTTCCCCGACCGTGCGCCGCAGTTCGCGGGCGTGGCCAAGCAGACCATCACCTACAAGCGCGCCGACGGCGTCACCCTGTCGGGCGTGCTGTACCTGCCGGCCGGCTACGACAAGGCCAAGGATGGCCCGCTGCCGTTGCTGATGTGGGCCTATCCAGCCGAGTTCACCGACGCGGCCGTGGCCGGCCAGACGGTGGACGAGGGCAACCGCTTCACGCGTCCCGCCGGCATCAGCCATCTGTTCCTGCTGACCCAGGGCTATGCGGTGCTGGACAACCCCTCGTTCCCGATCATCGGCCAGAACGGGGCCGAGCCGAACGACACCTATATCCAGCAACTGGTCGCCGACGCCCAGGCCGCCGTCGACGCGGTGGTGGCGCTGGGCGTGGCCGATCGCGACAAGATCGCCGTCGGCGGCCACAGCTACGGCGCGTTCATGACCGCCAACCTCTTGGCCCACACGCGCCTATTCCGCGCCGGCATCGCCCGCTCGGGCGCCTATAACCGCACCCTGACGCCGTTCGGCTTCCAGGCCGAGCAGCGGACGTACTGGGAGGCGACCGACACCTATACGAAGATGAGCCCGTTCACCTACGCCACCGACATCAAGGACCCGATCCTGCTGATCCACGGCGAGGCCGACGACAATTCCGGCACCTTCCCGATCCAGAGCGAGCGCTTCTACGCCGCGCTGAAGGGGGCGGGCGCGACGGTGCGTTATGTCACCCTGCCCAACGAGCCGCACGGCTATCGCGCGCTGGAGTCGACCAAGCACACGCTGTGGGAAATGACCCAGTGGATGGACAAGTACGTGAAGAACGCGCCGCCGCGGGCTGCGAAGTAGGAAGCTCGGTGCGTCGTCCTCGCCCTTCGACAGGCTCAGGGTGAGGACGATTGCTTAGGCCTCAGTAGAAAACCTCACCCTGAGCTTGTCGAAGGGCGGGGTTTTCGGGCCCGCTTGACCTGTCGAGCCCTGTGAGCGATCACCCCCGGCCCATTCCGCGAAAGGTCTCAGCCCCCGTGATCGCCTTCGAGGCCGTTTCCAAGACCTACTCTGCTGGCGGGCACGCCGCCCTCAGCGAGGTCTCGCTGTCGGTGAAGGCCGGCGAGGTGTTCGGCGTGATCGGCGCGTCGGGGGCGGGCAAGTCGACGCTGATCCGACTGATCAACGGCCTGGAAACGCCGACGGGCGGCAAGGTGATCGTCGATGGCGACGACGTCGCGGCCTTGGGCGTGGACGGCCTACGGGCGCTGCGCCGTCGGGTCGGGATGATCTTCCAGCACTTCAACCTGCTGTCGGGCAAGACGGTCGCCCAGAATGTCGCCTTCCCGCTGAAGCTGGCCGGCCGTCCCGCCGCCGAGGTCAAGGCGCGCACGGCTGAACTGCTGGAGCGGGTGGGCCTCTCCGCCCATGCCGACAAGTTCCCGGCCCAGCTGTCGGGCGGCCAGAAGCAGCGGGTCGGCATCGCCCGCGCCCTGGCGACCGGCCCCAAGATTCTGCTGTGCGACGAGGCCACCAGCGCGCTGGATCCCGAGACGACAGAACAGATCCTCGACCTGGTCGCCGGCCTGAACCGGGAGCTCGGCCTGACCATCGTGCTGATCACCCACGAGATGGACGTGGTGCGCCGCATCTGCGACCGCGTCGCCGTGCTGGAGGCCGGCCGCGTGGTGGAGGAGGGCCCTGTCGAGGACGTCTTCCTGCATCCGGCCAGCGACACCGCCCGCCGCTTCGTGCGCGAGGCCGATGGCGAGGTCACCGCCGCGGCCGGCGTCGACGGCCGCGTGGTGCGCCTGACCTTCCGGGGCGAGGCGACCTACAAGCCGGTGCTGGGCGAGGTCGCTCGCGCCACCGGCGTCGACTATTCGATCCTGGGCGGGCGCATCCACCGCCTGCGCGAGACGCCCTATGGCCAGCTGACCCTGGCCCTGACCGGCGGCGACGTGGCCGCCGCCATCGCCCAGTTCCAGGCGGCCGGCGTCCGCGTCGATGAACTTTCCGGGGAGACCGCCCGATGAGCGCGTCCAACATCGACTGGTCGGAGATCGGCCAGGCCACCATCGACACCCTGTCCATGCTGGGCGGGTCGCTGGTGCTGACCATCGCGCTGGGCCTGCCGCTGGGCGTGATCCTGTTCCTGACCGGCAAGGGCCAGATGCTGGAAAACCGCGCCGCCAACGCGGTGCTGTCGCTGCTGGTCAACATCCTGCGCTCGGTGCCGTTCGTGATCCTGCTGATCGTGATGATCCCGCTGACCGTCGCCTTGGTCGGCACCTCGCTGGGCGTGGCCGGCGCGATCCCGCCGCTGGTCGTGGGCGCGGCGCCGTTCTTCGCCCGCCTGGTCGAGACGGCCCTGCGCGAGGTCGACAAGGGCGTGATCGAGGCCAGCTTCGCCATGGGCGCCAAGCGGCGGCAGGTCGTGCTGGGCGCGCTGCTGCCCGAGGCGCTGCCGGGCCTGATCGCGGCCGGGACGGTGACCGCCGTGGCGCTGGTCTCCTACACCGCCATGGCCGGTGTGGTCGGGGCCGGAGGCCTGGGCGATCTGGCCATCCGCTTCGGCTATCAGCGCTTCCAGACCGACGTGATGGTCGTCACCGTCGTCTTGATGCTGGTGCTGGTGCAGGTGCTGCAGATGATCGGCGACGCGGTGGTGCGCCGCGTCTCGCACAAGTAGGGCTTGAGATGACCGACGACACCGACCTCGACCCGCACTGGGACGCCGCCTTCGCCACGGGCCTGCTGGGCAAGACCCTGCTGATGAATCTGACCTTCCTCGACGAGGACGGCGAGGTGGCCGAGCGCCAGCAGTTCTTCGGCGTGGTCATCGACGCCACCGAGGACGAGGGCATCGTGCTGGACCTGCTGGGCGAGCACGACGGCGACACCTACACCCTGCCGCCCCAGACCTCGGCGATCCAGGTGGCGGAGCCGGGCGTCACGACGCTGGCGGGGGAGACGCCGGACTTCATCGCCAACTGGGTCGTCCATGGAGAGCCGGACGTGCCAGAAGCGGCGAACGACGAGGAGTAAGATCCTCGCTCGAGGGGGGCGGGGTTTCTGACAGCGAAGCTCCAAACCCGTGTCATCCCGGAAAGCCCGCAGGGCTTATCCGGGACCCAGGGGCCGGCGCACCGCGATGGCCCCTGGGTCCCGGCTCTACGCTACGCTTCGGCCGGGATGACACGTGAAAGGGAGTGCTGGGTGCTACGCCTGATCGAACGGGTGCGGCAGGCGGCCGGCCTTGAACAGGATGTCGGGGTTCTCGTCATAGTCGCCCAGCTCGACGTCGGCGCTGACCGTGAAGGCTACGACGCCTTCGCGCAGCGGCGCCAGGCGTTCGGCCTTGCGGCGCGCCTCCTCGGCCGTCTTGCAGCCGACCTGCTGTTCGGCTTTCAGCCCCTTGCCGCGACCGGCGATGTAGGACTGCACGATGTGGACGGTTTCTTTGGCCATCCCTCTCCAAGCGGCCTGTTCGGCGGTCGGGTCAAGCGATCTGCGAGCAAGCCCTCGACGGCCTCTCAGGAAATCTGATTTCCTCCGAAGTCGCTGAGCGGGCAAAAGCCTACCTCACAGATCGTCTTATGGAGCGTTTCATGATCGCCCGCCGCGCTGTTCTCGTCCTCGGCCTCGCCGCCATGTCTCTAGCCGCCTGCGGCCCCAAGGCTCCCAAGGCCAGCGCGCCCGACACCCTGACAGTGGCCGCCACCGCTATCCCGCACGCCGAGGTGCTGGAGTTCATCAAGCCGAAGCTGGCCGCCGAGGGGCTGAAGATCCAGATCAAGGTCTTCAACGACTACGTCCAGCCCAACACCCAGGTGGCCGAGAAGCGCATCGACGTCAGCTATTTCGAGACGCTGCCCTATCTGCTGAGCTTCAATCACGACAAGGGCACGAACCTGATCCCGCTGCAGGGCGTCCACGTCGAGCCGATCGGCGCCTATTCGCACAAGTGGAAGACGATCGCGGAGGTCCCGAACGGCGCGACGGTGGCCATCCCCAACGACGCCAGCACCGAGGGCCGAGCGCTGATCCTGTTGTCGAAGAACGGGGTGATCACGATCAAGGACCCGAAGAACGAGCTGTCCAGCCTCAAGGACATCACCGGCAATCCGAAGAACCTGAAGTTCAAGGAGCTGGAAGCGCCGGCCCTGCCGCGCGTGCTGGACCAGGTGGACCTGGCGGTGATCAACACCAACTACGCCCTGGACGCCAAGCTGAACCCCGGCAAGGACGCCCTGATCATCGAGGACAAGACCAGCCCGTACGTGAACTACCTGGTCGGTCGTCCCGACAACAAGGACGACCCGCGGGTGAAGAAGCTGGCCGCGGCCCTGACCTCGCCGGAGGTCAAGGCGTTCATCGAGAAGAAGTACAACGGCGCGGTGATCCCGGCGTTCTGAGGTTTTCCCTCTCCCCTTGCGGGAGAGGGTGGCCCGAAGGGCCGGGTGAGGGGTTGAAGATAAGATCCGCCGCGACAGCCTGACCGCTGTCGCGGCGGTTTTCGTTTGTGCGACCCCTCATCCGTCATCCTTCGGATGACACCTTCTCCCGCAGGGGGAGAAGGGCTGGTGTGATCTGAAATTTCACACTACCTATCAGCGACCGCCGCTCACGGACGCTTCATGGCCTCGCCTTCGCTGAACACCGCCCGCACCCTAGTGCTGGATGTCGCCAACTCCTCGGGGCTCGAGGACTGGGCGCCGGACCTGCAGAAGACCAAGGTCTATGAGCGCATCCTGCTGGACCTGATCCTGGGCGAGCTGTCGGCCGGCGCGCGTCTGGACGAGCAGTCGCTGGCGGCGCGCTACGACACGGGCCTGGCCGGGGTGCGTGACGCGCTGGGGCGCCTGGCGCTGGAGGGCCTGGTCATCCGCCGCGCCCGCTCGGGCACCATGGTCGCGCCGCTGGACCTGGTGGAGCTGCGCCAGGGCTATGAGGCCCGCGTGCTGATCGAGCCGCATTGCGCGCAGCTGGCCGCCCGGAACGCCAGCAAGGCCGACGCCCAGGCGATGTACGACGTCTTCGCCGAGGGCGAGGCGGCGGCCCGCACCTGCGACCTGCCGGCCCTGGTGGCCATGGACCTGCGCTTTCACGCCCTGGTGGCGCGGGCTTCCGGGAACCTGGCCTTGGCCCGCATTCTGATCCCGTTGCAGCACAAGGCCGCGCGTTTCTGGGTGTTCTCGTTCAACGGGGCCACCGAGCAGGAGCTGCTGGACGAGATCGAGGAGCACCGCGAGGTCGCCCGGGTCATCGCCAGCGGCGACGCCGCCGCCTCGCGCGCGGCGATGCTGAAGATCCTCAACGTCCAGCCCGAGGCGCAGACGCGGCCGCACGTCGGGGCGGCGTAGGCTGGCGCGGCTAAATCCTCCCCCTAGCGGGGGAGGTGTCGGCATAGCCGACGGAGGGGGAAAAGACCGGGCCAGGACAAGTTCCCCCTCCGGCGCTTCGCGCCACCTCCCCCGCTAGGGGGAGGATCTTCGTATTCCCCTCCGTCACCTGCGGCTTCCCCGCCACACCCTCATCGCAATCTCATGTAAAATGTCAGAAGGCATTTTGACGAACGTCATAGCGTCACCAGATATCGACCCGTGACCGCCGGGGTTCCCGCCCGGCGGCGTGAAGGCCGATCGTCCGATGCCGTCCAGACTTGTCCTCGCTTCCGCCAGCCTGCTGGCCCTGTCGCTCGCCTCCGCCGTCCATGCGGAAGACCAGGTGGCCGACCAGGTCGACGCGGTGGTGATCGTGGCGCGAGACAAGGCGGGCTTGCTGGAAAAGCAGCCCAGCCAAACCGTCTTCGGCATCGCCAAGCCGCTGATCGAGACGCCGCGCTCGGCCAGCCTGGTCAGCGACCTGACCCTGGAGCGCTACGGCGTCCTGACCCTGGACGAGGCCACCAAGGTCGCGCCGGGGACCCATACCGCCAGCTTCTACGGCGTGCCCGGCGCGCTCAACATCCGCGGCACCCTGGCCGAGAACTACTTCCGCGGCTTCAAGCGCGTGGAGAACCGCGGCACCTATTCGACCCCGATCGGCGGCGCCTCGCGCCTGGAGATCCTGCGCGGACCGCCGACGCCGGTCTATGGGGCCGGCAAGGTCGGCGGCCTGGTCAACTTCATTCCCAAGTCGGCCCGTGATGAGGGGCGCTTCCTGGCCGAGCCGGAAGGGGAGGTGACGGCCACCTTCGGCAGCTACAACAAGAAGCTCATCACCGGCCAGTTCGGCGCGCCCGTGACGTTGGGCAAGGCGGAAGGCGGCGTGTGGGTCTATGGCGAGGCTGAGGACAGCCACAGTTTTTACAAGGGGATTTATCCGCGTCACCAGACGCTGGAAGTCTCGTCGGACTTCGATCTCGGGAACGGCTGGAGCACGGCCTTCGGCGGAATGGTGTTCCACTCGAACGGCGACGTGCAGACGCCCGGCTGGAACCGCCTGACCCAGGACCTGATCGACCACCGGACCTATATCACCGGCCGCGACACGACCCTCGTCGACGCCGATCACAACGGCAAGCTGACGCCCAATGAGATCGGGTCCTATCCCTACGCCAGCGCGCTGTACCTGCCGTACTACGGCTATCCGACCAGCGACGCGGTCCACAGCCTGGACACCGGGGTCGGGACGACTAAGCTGGACCGCCGCACGGTCTATATCAGCCCGGCCGACTTCTCGCGGACCAACACCCAGACCCTCTATTTCGACCTGGCCAAGGACCTGGGCGACGATCGCTCGATCAAGCTGCAGCTGTTCCACGACCGCCAGGACAACCGCCGCTTCGTCTCGTACGGCTACCCTTCGGCGGTCGACGCCAAGGTCAGCGAGATCCGCCTGACCTACGCCTTCGCGACCGACCTGGGCGCGGTCCACGCCAAGACCCTGGTCGGCGGCTCGCACCGCTGGTTCGAGGGCCGTCGCCGCGAGAGCTACAACAGCGGCCTGATCGCCCTGGACCGCCGCGACATCAGCTTCGGCCCGACGCCCACCGACACGATCGACAGCCCGTTCGACAACGACGCCAACGGCGTGCAGTGGGAAAACGACAACCGCTCCAAGTGGAAGGAAAGCGGCGTCTTCGTCACCTCCGACATCGATGTCGGCCGCTGGAACCTCGTCCTGGGCGGCCGCTGGGACCACTACAGCGTCGAGAGCCAGGACACCGGGATCCTCTCCTACGTTCCCGCCGGCCTGCAAAAGGGCGACCGCGACAAGGCCACGTACAGCGCCAGCCTGACCTACAAGCTGCCGATCGGCCTGATGCCCTACATCAGCTACGCCAAGGCTGCGGCGCTGGAGATGAGCCAGGCCGGGGACGTCGCGCCGAACCTGGTGGCCGACGGCTCGTGGCTGTCGGGCTCGGACCTGGCTGAGGCGGGCGTGAAGTTCCAGCTGCTGCGCGGAACCCTGATCGGCTCGCTGGCCGCCTATCGCCAGAACCGCACCCAGGTGACCGGCGCCATCTCGCCGCCGACGGTGCAGGGCACGCGCGCCAAGGGCGTCGAGCTGGAGGTTCGCTGGCTGGCCAGCGAGCACCTGTCCTTCACTTTCGCCGGCAACGACCAGCGCACCGAGGTGAAGGGACCGGACACCTCGTTCCAATATATCCCGGCCTATACGGCGGGGGTGAGCGGCGCCCAGGGCTATGGCGGCTCGTACGTGGTGTGGAGCTTCGCGAGCCTGCCGGGCCGCGGCGGCGACTACGCCTACACCCTGATCCCGAAGTCGGTGGTCAGCCTCTATGGGACCTACACGACCAAGGCCTATGAGTGGGGGCAGGGCGGCGCGACCGTCGGCGTCACCCACGTCAGCCGTACGGCGGGCACGGTGCAGAACGCGGTGCACTATCCTGCCTATATGTTGGTCGACGCGTCGGCCTATGTGACGCACGGGCCGTACACCGTGTCGGTCAACATCGATAACCTGTTCAACAAGTTCTACGTGACGCCCGACGCCGACACCTACGCCAACCTCGGCGCCTTGCCGGGCAAGGGTCGTGAATGGCGGGCCACCTTGAAGCGGACGTTCTGATCGTGACGAAGACCGAAGAAGACCGCTTCCGTCCCTGGCTGCTGCTGGCCGGCTTCAGCCTGCTGCTGTTCCTGATCACCGCCTCGACCTACGGCTCGCTGGGCGTGATCCTGCCGTCGATGATCGGCGAGCTGAAGTGGAGCTTCGAGAAGGCGTTCGCGGGCTTTTCGGTGCTGGGCGTCTTCACCGGCGCCTCGTCGTGGCTGCCGGCCATCCTGATCCGGCGCATCGGCGTGCGCTGGACCCTGCTGGCCGGCGCAGCCGTGCTGGCGGGCGGGTTCGTGGGCCTGGCCAATGCCGAGAGCCTGCTCAGCTATTATGCCGGCGCGGCCGCCTGCGGTGTCGGCTTCCAGATGGCGGCGCTGATCCCGGGCACGCACGTGCTGTCGTCCCTCTTCCGCAAGCGCGCCCTGCCGTTCGGGATCTATTTCACCTTCGGCTCGCTGGGCGGCGCGGCGGGGCCGTGGATGGCCCTGACCCTGATGGGCACCAGCCACAACGACTGGCGTTCGTACTGGATCGTCCAGGCGGCGCTTTCGGTGGTGGTGGGCCTGGTCTGCGCCCTGATGGTCGGCGGCTCCAAGTGGCTGAGCGAAGCCGCGCACGAGGTCGATCTGGAGGTCGAGCAGGAGGCTCGCGAGGCCCCCGCCAACGCCCGCGTCTATCGCACCCCTTACGAATGGACCGTGGCCCAGGCGCTGCGCACGCCGCAGTTCTACATTCTGGTCGCCGCCTATTTCAGCCACCTGCTGGTCGGGGTGACGGTGGCCAGCCTGTCGGTCACCCACCTGACCGAGCTGGGCGTCGCCGCCGGCGTGGCCAGCGTGGCCGCCGCCGCCTTGGCCGCCAAGATGCTGAGCCTGGAATCGCTGATGCAGACCCTGGCCCGCCTGGCCGGCGGGGCGCTGGGCGACCGCGTCGATCCGCGCTGGCTGCTGATCTTCGCGCAGGGGATGCTGGTCGCGGGCCTGCTGGCCTTGTCGAAGGCCGCGACGCCGCCGGTGATGCTGCTCTACGCGATCGGCACCGGCGTCGGCTTCGGTCTCACCGTGCTGGCGGTGACCGTGCTGCTGCTGAACTATTACGGCCGCCAGTCGAACCTGGAACTCTTTTCGCTGACCTGCCTGGTCGGCGCGGTCTCGGCGGCCGGGCCTTTCATCGGCGGCGCCATGCGCGACCGTCTGGGCGGCTTTGCGCCGACCTTCCAGCTGTTCGCGGCGGTGACGGCGGTCGTGTTCCTGGCGGCGCTGCTGATGCGCCCGCCGAGAGCCCCGCAAGAGGCATAGAAAAAGCCGCCCCGGGGGAGCCAGGGCGGCTTCGTCTCTTGCGCTAAGCGGTGAGGCTTAGAACGCGGCCTTGATGCTGGCGACCGCGCGGCTGTGATAGATCTGGCCGAACGAGTGCTCGTCGGTGTCCCAGTAGCGCAGGTCCAGCGAGAACTTGTCGGTCAGGGCGTAGGTCACGCCGGCGTTCCAGGTGGTGTAGTCGGCGGCCTTCTGGATGTTCTGGCGGCCAACGGCGCCGCTCAGGGTCAGCTTCTTGGCGATCGGCGCCGAGACGTTCAGCTCTCCGTACGTGGCGTGGCCGGTCTTGCCCGGGAATTCCGGCGAGTAGTAGACGGCGGCGCCGAAGGTGGCCGGGCCGAAGGTGCGCGAAGCGGCGGCCTTCAGTTCCAGGTAGCTGAACGCGCCCGGGGTCAGGCCCTTGTCCTTGGTGTAGCTGTAGTACAGCACGCCCAGGTCCAGGCTGGTGTCGGCCACGGTCGGCTTCACGCCGGCGTAGAAGTCGACTTCGGTCGACGGGTTGTGGGTGCCGAAATCGACGTTCGAGGCCCAGATGCCCGCGTAGCCGATGCCGTACGAGGCGTCGACGCCGCCCTGGACCGCCGGATCTTCCTGCGTCTGGCTGACGCCGCGGAACACGTAGTCGCTGACGACGCCGATGTTGTAGGCCAGCTTCAGCTCTTCAGCCATGGCGGCGCCGCTCAGGGCGACCGTGGCGGCGGCGGCGGCCAGCGTGAGTTTCAGCAGTTTCATTAGTCCTATCCCCTTTTTCTGTGTCGAGGCCCGGTTGTTCCGATGCCCGAGACCGCGTCTGCAAACGCGTCGCGTCCCCAGCGAATTAGCTGTCGACAGCGCGGTAGTTGCAATCCGGTGGGGAAAAGCGCCAGCGATTAGGGCAGCCGACGCTCAAAGTTTGGGCGCTGTGTGACGATTTTGCTGCATTAAGGGCGCATAAAAGCAACAACATGGAGGGGCCCTAATCCCGCTTGTCGTGTGTCTTCAGCGCATGCTCAAGCTCGCGCCCCCAAGGTGCAGGCCGGCGTCGACCAGCAGGGTTTCGCCCGTGATGTGGCGCGAGGCGGGCGAGGCCAGGAACACCGCGGCCCCGGCGATGTCCTCGGGTTTCGAGGCTACTTTCAGCGGCGTGGCGGCCGCCGCACCGGCTCGCAGACGCTCCATCGAATCGTCGGGCACGTTCTTGAACCAGGGCGTGTCGATGAAGCCCGGATTGACCGCGTTGACCCGAATGCGCGGGCCCAGCGCGCGGGCCAGCGACAAGGTCATGGTGGTCATCGCGCCCTTCGAGGCGGCGTAGGGCACCGACGAGCCGTTGCCCATCACACCGGCGATGGAGGCGGTATTGACCACGGCGCCCGGCGCCGGCGCGGCCTCCAGCAGCGCGCGGGCGGCGCGCACCATCTGGAAGGCGCCGACCACGTTGACCGCGTAGAGCTTCAGGAAGTCCTCGGCGTTCACCGCGTCCAGGTCGGCGTGGTTGGGCGCGAACTTGGTCATGCCGGCATTGTTGAACAGGGCGTCGATACGGCCCGTCGGCGCGGCGGCCGCGACGATCTTCTGGCAGTCCGCGTCGGACGAGACGTCGCCCTGCACCAGCACGGCCTTGGAGCCCTCGGCCTCGACCAGGCGGGCGGTTTCCTGGGCCTCTTCGGCGCTGCGGGCGTAGTTGACGACGACGAGGCCCGCGCCGCGCTTGGCCACCTCGACCGCGATCGCGCGGCCCAGACCCGTGGAGGCGCCGGTGATCACCACCGTGAAGCCGTCGAAGTCTCGTCCCGACATGTCTCTCTCCCAGCCCATTGGCAAACAGTTGTTTGCGACGTTGTAGCGGGACCTGCGCGGCTTGTCTCGCGAGGCTGGGAGGCCTAAATCGCGCCGATGACCGATCTCAACGTCACCCAGCTGGGCCGCGTCGTCGACGCGCCCGACAGCCCCGGAGCCGCCGTCCTCGAGCGCGTGCCCAATCCGCAGAGCGATGTGCTGTATCTGGCCCGCTTCGTCGCGCCGGAGTTCACCTCGCTGTGCCCCGTCACCGGCCAGCCCGACTTCGCCCATCTCGTGATCGACTACGCGCCGGGCGACTGGCTGATCGAGAGCAAGTCGCTGAAGCTCTATCTGACCAGCTTCCGCAACCACGGCTCGTTCCACGAGGACTGCACCGTCAAGGTCGGCCGCAAGATCGTCGAGATCGCCCAGCCCCGCTGGCTGCGCATCGGCGGCTACTGGTATCCGCGCGGCGGCATCCCGATCGACGTGTTCTGGCAGACCGGTCCGGCGCCGGAAGGCCTGTGGGTTCCCGACCAGGGCGTGCAGCCCTATCGCGGCCGGGGCTGATCTTTTCTCCACGGAAGTCGAACAGGGGCGCGTCCAGCCGGGCGCGCTCTTTTCATGTCCGCCTTGCGACCGGGCGCGTCGCCCGCGCGACGAAACCGCGTTCGGCCGGGGTCGCCTTGCGCTAGACTGGCGGCATGAAGGATCTCGACGCGAGGCCCCCGGCCAGCCTCTCCAAGCAGGCGGCGATGCTGACCCTGGGCGTCTGGGGCCTGGACACGCTGCTGTTCTGCCTGCCGTCCGTCGCCGCGGGCAAGCCGCCGACGGTTGGGCTGACGTGCAGCTACGCCCTGACCGTGCTCCTCGGGCTCGGCATGTCGGTGCTGGTCTATCGCCGCGCCGTGCGCCTGCCGCGCGAGGGCGGCGCGATCCACTTCACGGCCCTGGTTCCGACTGTCCTCGCGGCGGCGCTGACCATGGCCGTGTTCGACCTGATCGTCGGCGGCTTCGTGCGCACCCTGATCGATGCGACCCATCCGGTGGCGCGGGCCATCGGCGCCCGGGCGGTCAGCCAGTTCATGATGGACGCCTGGATGCTGGCCCTGCTGGGCGCGCTCTATCTGATGATGGTCGCCCTGCGTGTGACCAGCGAGCGCGAGCGGCAGCTGGCCGACGCCCGCGCCCAGGCCCTGGCCGCCGAGGGGCAGGCCACCGCCGCGCGGCTGGCGGCCCTGCGCTACCAGCTCAATCCGCACTTCCTGTTCAACACCCTGAACGCCGTCTCGTCGGCGGTGATCACCGGCCGCAAGGACGAGGCCGAGGCCATGCTGGCCCGCCTGGCCGACTTCCTGCGCCAGACCCTGTCAGCCGATCCGCAGGCCCAGATCCCGCTGGAAGACGAGATGGCCACGCTGCAGAGCTATCTGGAGATCGAGAGCGTTCGCTTCCGCGACCGCCTGGGCGTCGAGTTCGAATGTCCGGACGACCTGCGCGAGGCCCTGGTGCCCAGCTTCCTGCTGCAGCCGCTGGTCGAGAACGCGGTCAAGCACGGCGTCGCCCAGACCAGCCGGCCGGTGACCATCCGCCTGGAGGCCGCGCGCGACGGCGAGGACCTGGTGGTCACGGTCGAGGACGACGGCGAGGCGGCGGTGCACTCGGCCGCTGGCCATTCCACGACCAACTTGGGTTTGGGCCTGACCAATATTCGGCAGCGGCTGGAGGTGCTGTTCGGTGAGCGCGGCGTTCTGCAGGCCGGTGCGAAGGACCGTGGCTTCCGCGTCGAGGTGCGTATGCCGCTGCGGTTGGCCGTCGCAAAGGCGAGGGCCGCCTGATGGCGCTGAAGGTCCTGCTGGTCGACGACGAGCCAGCGGCCCTGGAGCGGTTGGAGGCCCTGTTCGCCGAGATCCCGGACGCCGAGATCGTCGGCCTGGCCCGCAACGGGCGCGAGGCGGCTGCGGCCATCGCAACCTATGCGCCCGACCTCGTCATGCTGGACATCCAGATGCCCGAGCTGGACGGCCTGTCGCTGGCCGCCGAGCTGCCGCCGGAGGCCCGGCCCGAGATCGTCTTCGTCACCGCCTTCGAGACCTACGCCGCCGAAGCCTTCGCCGTGGAGGCGGCGGATTATCTGCTCAAGCCCGTGCGTTTGGACCGCCTGCGTCAGGCCGTGCGGCGGGCCCGTCGCCGACGCGCGGCCTTCGCGGTGCCGGAGGTGACGCCGGGGCGGGAGGTTGATCTCGACGGCATCTGGGTGACCACCCGGCAGGGGCACGTGCGCGTGGCCGTCGCCGACATCGACTGGATCGAGGCGGCCAAGGACTATGTCCTGCTGCACACCGCCACCCGCAGTCACATCCACCGCATCACCATGAGCGCCCTGGAGCAGGCGCTGGACCCGACCCGGATGATCCGCGTCCACCGCTCGGCCTTCGTCAGCCCCGACCGGGTGGAGGCCGTTCACCGCCTGGGCAAGGGCCTGATCTCGCTGGTCCTGCGCGACGGCGTCGCGGTGGCGGTGGGGCCGAGCTACGTGAAGGCGGTGCAGGCGCGGTTGCGGTTGCTGGTGGAGGTCTGAATTCCCTCTCTCTATGAGAGAGGGAATTTATCCCTTCGCCAGCCGCCGCCGGTTCGCCCGCACCTTCTTGCGCAGATGCGCCAACGACCCCGAGGCAATCGCCGGTCCCGTCGCGCCCAGCTGACCTGTCATGGCCATCATCGGCAGCGCCAGGCCCGCCGCGACCTTCTCGCCAATCATCAGCCGGGTCTCGGCCTCGGCGGCCGGGCCGCCGGCGGCCAGTTTCATCATGCGTAGGCCGATGACCGTCGAGGCCTCCAGCCCCAGCGACCAGGAGTCGAAGGCCAGGCTGGTCCAGGGGTCTTTGCGCTTGGCCATCGTGTCGTCCTCGTTGCCTTGAACGAACGCGCCGAACCTAGGCCGGGCTCCATTCGCTGGTGATCGCCGCCACGTCCGGACGCACGCGCTCCTGCGGGGCCTCGGTCGCCGTGCCGAGATAGAGATAGCCGGCCACCTTCTCGTCGGCGGCCAGGCCCAGGATTTCCGTGGCGCGCGGGTCGTAGCTGTACCAGTCGGTGATCCAGTTGGCGCCCCAGCCCAGGGCGGCGGCGGCCAGCAGCATCTGGTGGCAGACGGCGGCGGCGCTCTGGCGCTGTTCCCACTCGGGGATCTCGCCCTCGATGAAGCGCGAGATCACGGCCACGGCGACCGGCGGGCGGGTCAGCTTGCGCAGCGCCGCATTGGCCTTGGCCGGATTGGCCTGGCTGTCGGCCAGGGCGGTGATCTTGGCGGCGAAGGCGTCCTTGGCCGCGCCCTGCAGGATCACGAACCGCCAGGGGGCCAGCTTGCCGTGGTCAGGCACGCGGGCCGACAGGCGGATGATCTCGGCCAGCTGGCCGGCGTCAGGACCCGGCGCGGTCAGGCTCATGGCGCTGGCCGAGCGGCGCTTGGCCAGAAAGGCGACGACCTCGGGCGAGGCCGCGATCGGCAGGGTTTCGCCAAATTCGGGCGCGGGGGGAACGGAACCGGTCATGGCGAATACTCCGAAGTCTTGTAAGCCCGATCACGTAGGGCCTGGCCGGCTTGGATGGAACCGTGCGAACCCGATAAATCAGGTTTCGACCTTATAAGTTTGGAGCCCCATGTCCGACTCTTCCGACCGCAAGCCCGCTTGGCTGAAGCCGCACGGAAAGCCGTGGGGCGTGTCGTCCAGCAAGGTCGTCTACGACAATCCGTGGATCACCTTGACCGAATACCAAGCCATCGCGCCGACCGGACGGCCAGCCCTCTACGGCAAGATCGGCTTCAAGAACCAAGCGACCGGCATTCTGCCCTTGCATGACGACGGCACGGTGACCCTGGTCGGCCAGAACCGCTTCTCGCTGGCCAACTACAGCTGGGAAGTCCCGGAAGGCGGCGCGCCGCATGGCGAGGATCCGCTGGACGGCGCCAAGCGCGAACTGGCCGAGGAGGTGGGGCTGCAGGCGAAGGACTGGCGGCAGATCCTGCGGATGGAGCTCTCCAACTCCGTCACCGACGAGATCGCCTACGGTTATCTGGCCATGGATCTGTCGCCCGTCGACATCGCGCCGGACGAGACCGAGGACCTGGCCGTGGCGCGTGTTCCGTTCGGCGAGGCGCTGGACGCGGCGGTGGCCGGTCACATGCCTGACGCAATTACGGTGGCGTTACTGCTCAGGACGCACCATATGGCGGTCCGGGGTGAACTGCCGGCCGACTTGGCCGCTCTGATCCTCGGATAGTCGGCGTTCGTCGCCGGGTTGGAGCATTTTTTATCAAGATGCTCTATGTATCGCGCCTGTAGGGAAGGGAGAGCCCGATGGCCAAGCCTTTGGAAGTCGTCACGCCCGAGACGGACACGCCTGTCTGGATCGCGCTGCGCAACCAGGCCGAACACGCCGCCAAGGCCGAGCCGGCCCTGGCTTCGCTGCTCAACGCCGTTATCCTCAGTCATGACAATCTGGCCGACGCCCTGACGTTCCAGCTGGCGCGCAAGCTGGGTGACCAGGAGATGCGGGCGATGACGGCGCGCGAGTTCGCCGCCGACGCTTTCGAGAGCGATCCGTCTTTGGTCGAGGCCGCCGAAGCCGACCTGCGGGCGGTGTTCGAGCGCGACCCGGCCTGCAAGGGCTATGTCCAGCCGTTCCTGTTCTTCAAGGGCTTCCTGGCGTTGCAGACCCACCGCGTGTCGCACTGGCTGTGGAACGAGGGCCGCGAGACCCTGGCCTTCTACCTGCAGAGCCGGGCCAGCGAGATCTTCCAGGTCGACGTCAATCCGGCCGCCAAGATCGGCAAGGGCGTCTTCATCGACCACGGCACCGGCATCGTCATCGGCGAGACGGCGGTGGTGGGCGACGATGTCTCGATGCTGCACGGCGTGACCTTGGGCGGCACCGGCGCCGACCGCGGCGACCGCCACCCCAAGATCGGCAAGGGCGTCCTGCTGGGCGCCGGCGCCAAGGTGCTGGGCAACATCCATATCGGCGACTATGCCAAGGTGGCCTCGGGCTCGGTGGTGCTGCGCCCCGTGCCGGCCCATTGCACGGCGGCCGGCGTGCCTGCGCGCCTGGTCAACTGCCCGACCTGCGAGGAGCCGGCCAAGACCATGGACCACACCCTGGCCGAGACGGTCTATTCGCAAGCCAGCTACGATATCTGAGTGAAGCGCCTGAAGCGTAATTTCGACGGCCTGCTGCTGGCCGTCGCCCTGAGCGTGGGCGCGGTCGCGCCGACGGTCCTGTCCGGCTGCGCCCAGGCCGCCTCGGCGCCGGTCGGCGGCTACACGATCGTCAAGACCTACCCGCACGATCCGACCGCCTTCACCGAGGGCCTCTTCTATCGCGATGGCTTTCTGTACGAGAGCACGGGCCTCAACGGCCGCTCGCTGATCCGCAAGGTCAATCTGCAGACCGGCTTTTCGGAAGCCGAGCGCATCGTCGACAGCCGCTATTTCGGCGAGGGCATCGTCGACTGGGGCAAGCGGCTGTATGAGCTGACCTGGACCAACGAGGTCGGTTTCATCTACGACATCGACACGTTCGAGAAGATCGGCGAGTTCAGCTATCCGGGCGAGGGCTGGGCCCTGACCCGCGACGACAAGCAGCTCTACATGAGCGACGGCACCTCGTTCATCCGCTTCCTGGATCCGCAGACGCTGAAGGAGACGGGCCGTGTCGAGGTGACCGACCACGGCGTGCCGGTGCGAAACCTCAACGAGCTGGAATATGTGAAGGGCGAGCTGCTGGCCAATATCTGGCAGACGACCCGCATCGCCCGCATCGATCCCAAGACCGGCAATGTGGTCGGCTGGATCGAACTGGCGGGCCTCGTCAAGGAAGCCGGCGCCAGCGCCAAGGGCGACGATGTTCTCAACGGCATCGCCTATGACGCGGCGGGCGATCGTCTGTTCGTGACCGGCAAGCTGTGGCCGAAACTTTTCGAAATAAAACTCGCGCCGGCGAAGTGAGCGCAGGAACCGCGTTCGGGGAGTGGCGTTAATACTGCGTCCGCCCCTCTACGCCCCCCCGACCTAGTGGGCGGACCTGGGCCCCAGCCGCGAGACGCCGCTGGGGCCCAACCCCTTTCTGGGACCTAGCTCTGTTTCGCACAGGCCGGCGCCGGCTTTCCCTTCAGTGAGATCTGCTCCACGTCCGCGTGCGGCTTGGCGGCCGTCAGGCCGTAGATCACGGCGGTCCAGATCGCCATCAGGGCCAGGACCTGGGGGAGGGTGATGCGCCGGCTATCGGCGCTGGGATCAGCGGATGGCATGCGCGCGACTATCCGTCGGTTGCGCTTCTCTCGATAACGACTTATCGGACGGTCATCTGTGAGGTTTCTTCACATGGCCCGTCGCCAGCTGCCCCCGCTGAACGCCTTGCGCGCCTTCGAGGCGTTCGGCCGACATGGGCGCATGACCCTGGCCGCCGACGAGCTGTGCGTGACCCACGGGGCCGTCAGCCGCCAGATCCGCCAACTGGAAGAACAGCTCGGCGTCGCCCTGACCGAAGGGCCGCGCTCGCGTCTGCGTCTGACCGAGGCGGGGCTGAAGCTGGCCCAGGCCCTCACCCCCGCCTTCGACCAGATCGCCGACGCCGTGCCCCGTCCGGCGCAGGTGGGCCCGCGCCCGCTGGTCGTCTCGTGCCTGCCGACCTTCGCCATGAAGTGGCTGATCCCGCGCCTGCCGGGCTTCCAGGCGGCGCATCCGGAGGTCCCGGTGCGGGTGGCCGAGTCCAACGGGCCGTTCGACTTCAAGGCAGACGGGATCGACCTGGCGATCCGCATGCGCCGTGTCGGGGACGCCGAGTATCCGGACTCGATCGCCCACCCGTTCATGCGGCACTTCCACGGGCCGGTGATGGCGCCCGAACTGGCCGCCGCCGGCCCGGCCACGTTCGAACGAATCTGCGGCCTGCCGCGCCTGCTGACCAGGACCTACACCCGCAGCTGGTCCGATTGGATCGATGACCTGGGCCTCGACGATCTGCCGCCAGCGCCCAGCGAGCAGGAGTTCGACCACTATTTCTACATGCTGGAAGCCGCCGCCGCCGGCCTGGGCGTGGCGGTCGGTCCGTGGGCTTTCGTGCAGCGCGACCTAGCCAGCGGACGGCTTGTGGCGCCCCTGGGTTTCGCCCGCGGCGAGACCAGGATCGTGGCCCTGACGCCTCGGGATGGAGGCAGCGAAGCGGCGCTTCTATTCCGCGATTGGCTGCTGGCCGAGGGAGCGTCCACACCTCATCCGCCGGAAGCGCTTGCGCCTCTCGCCCCGGACGCTAGTTTCGCCCCGATAACGCGCTCCCGGGCGCTCAGCTAGAAATAAGAGGCCCCCCGTGGACGCCACGACCGTCGCCAAGCTCGAAAAGCACCTGAAGCGCACCTTCGGCAACCCGCACATCGCCGTGAAGCCGCGCCCCAAGCAGAAGGACTCGGCCGAGGTCGAAGTCGCCGGTGAGTTCATCGGCGTCGTCTTCCAGGACGAGGACGAGGACGGCTCGTTCATGTTCGAAATGGCCATCCTGGCCGAAGACCTGGACTAAGCGTCCAGCTTCACGCTCGAAGATCAGGCGGCGGCGGAGGCGGGCTTCAGGCCCGTTCCGCCGCCGTTTTTGCTGTCAGGCCGGGACCGCGCTGAGCGTGGCGGCCTTGCGGCGGATCATCAGCGAGGCGACGCCCGCGATCAGGCCCGCGAAGCCGGCGATGATGAAGGCCTCGACGTACTGGCCTTGCTGGGCGCGGATGATGCCCGCGCCGATGGCCGCCGTCGCCGCGCCCAGCTGGTGGCCGGCGCCGATCCAGCCGAAGACGATCGGGCCGTCACGCTCGCCGAAGGCCTCGGTGGCCAGGCGCACGGTGGGCGGCACGGTGGCGATCCAGTCCAGGCCGTAGAACACCGCGAAGGTCGACAGGCTGACGATCGAGAAGTCCGAGAAGGGCAGGTAGACCAGCGAGAGGCCGCGCAGCACGTAGTACATGAAGAGCAGCTTGCGGCTGTCGTAGCGGTCGGTCAGCCAGCCCGAGGCGGTGGTGCCGAAGAGGTCGAACAGGCCCATCAGCGCCAGCAGGCCGGCGGCGCGGGTCTCGGGCAGGCCGCGGTCGCCGCAGAAGGCGATCATGTGGACGCCGACTAGGCCGTTGGTGGTCAGGCCGCAGATGAAGAAGCCCAGGAACAGCAGCCAGAAGGTCCGGGTCTTGGCCGCCCGGCCCAAAGCCCCGAAGGCATAGGTCAGCGCGCTGCCGCCGTGGATCGGAGCGGGGGCCACATAGTTGTCGGGCGCGCCGTAGGGCTTGAGGCCGACATCCGAGGGACGTTCAGGGATCAGCAGCCACATCAGCGGCGTCAGCACCAGCGTGACGATCGAGACGGTCAGCACGACGGGCTTCCAGCCGCCGTGCTCGGCGATGAAGGCCATGCCGGGCAGGAAGATCAGCGAGCCGGTGGCGGTCGAGGCGGTCAGCAGGCCCAGGATCAGGCCACGCCGCGCGACGAACCAGCGGTTCACCACCGTTGCGCCCAGCACCATGGCCACCGCGCCGCTGCCAAACCCGGCCAACACGCCCCACGTGGCGATGTACTGCCACGAGGCGGTCATGAAGGCCGAGAGGCCCGTGGAGACCGACATCAGCAGCAGCGCCAGGGTCACCGTCCGGCGCAGGCCGAACGACTGCATCAGCGCCGCCGCGAAGGGGCCGGTCAGGCCGTAGAGGAAGATGCCGATGCCGGCCGCCGTCGAGATCGTGGCGCGATCCCAGTGGAAGGCCTTCTCCAGCGGCAGGATCAGGACGCCGGGCGCGGCCCGTAGGCCAGCAGCCGACAGGAGGGCGAGGAAAATGGCCCCGGCCACGACGAAGGCGTAGTTCTGTCCGAAGGGTCTCTTCTGGTTTCCCATGCGGCTGGCGGTCGTCATGCGGCCTCTCTATGTAACCGATCGGTACGGGGTTGTTCGGCTACATACGTACCGGTAAGTAACATCGTCAAGAGCCATGACAGACCGCACGCCCGAAGAAATTCTCAAAGGCCCTTACGGGCCGGCCCCGCGCGCCGCCGAACGCATCTTCGACACGGCGCGCGAGCTGTTCTATCGCGAGGGCATCCGCGCCGTCGGGGTCGACGAGATCGTCACGCGCGCGGGCGTGACCAAGCCCAGCCTCTATCGCAGCTACAAGTCCAAGGACGAGCTGGTGGCGGCCGTCCTGCGCGAGGTTGAGATCGGCTTCTGGGAGCGCTTCGAGGCGGCCGAGGCCCTGCATCCGGGCGATCCCAAGGCCCAGATGATCGCCTATTTCACCGTCCTGGCCGAGCGCTCGGGCGGCGACGACTATCGCGGCTGCAACCTCTCCAACGCCGTCGTCGAGTATCCCGATCGGCAGCACGCCGGCCGCCAGGTGGCCCAGGTGCACAAGCAGGACCTGCGTGCGCGCCTGCACGCCAAGGCCGTCGAGATGGGCGCGTCGGATCCAAAGGTTCTGGGCGACGCGATGATGCTGCTGATCGAGGGCGTCTTCACGTCCAGCCAGATGTTCGACGGCGACGACAAGCCGGCCCTGGCCGCGGTCGGCGCGATCAAGGCGTTGATCGCCGCCTATTGTCCCGCTTGAGTGGGGGCATGAGTCTTCACGTCCTCGACCGTCCCGCCATCTCCACCCTGACGGGTCGCCAGAAGCACTTGGCCGTCCATCGCGGTGGCGCCATCCGGATGCACCCGGACTTCGGCCTGTTCGCTGGGGCGCTGGACGATAGCCCCGAAAGCTTGGCGGACTTGGGCGAGCTGGTGCGCGAGATGGGAACGGTCGGCCTCGTCGAACTGACCACGCCGCCGGCGGCGCCGGGGACGACGATCGTCTCCAGCGCGCTGTGCCTTCAGATGGTGGCCGAGACCGTCGCGCCGGCCTGGGACGTCGACTTCGAGATGACCCCGCTGGCCGACGCCGACGGCTCCGAGATGCTGGCCCTGGCCACCTTGACCAAGCCCGGCCCATTCTTCGCGCGCACCCACCAGCTGGGCGACTTCATCGGTGTGCGGGTGGGCGGCCAGCTGGTCGCCATGGCCGGCGAGCGGATGCGGCCCGACGGCTACACCGAGGCCAGCGGCGTCTGCGTCCACCCGGACCACCGGGGGAAGGGCTATGCCGCGAGGTTGCTGCGGGAGGTGACCGCCAAGATCCTGGCGCGCGGCGAGAAGGTTTTCCTGCACAGCTACGCCGACAACCACGGCGCCAATCGCCTCTATGAGTCGCTGGGCTTTCGCCCGCGCGCCGAGGTGATGTTCACGACCCTGCAGCCCATAGCTTAGCCACACCCCCAGCGTCATCTCAGACGGTCCGCAGGACCGATCCGGGACCCAGGAGGCAGCGCAGTGCAGTTGCCCCTGGGGCCCGGCTCTTCGCTTCGCTGCGGCCGGGATGACACCGTTGAGGAGCGTGAGGCCCCTCAGTAGGTCAGCCGCCCCTTCATTTCGTCGAACGGGACCATGACGGCGTCGCGGTAAGCCGCACGCTCTTGCAGCCTTGCGCACCAAGCTTCGACGTTAGGCGTCTTTGGCCGGTCGATCTCAAGTTCGGAGTAGCGATAGAGGTGCGTGCCGGCCGGGATGTCTGCCAAGCCGATCGCGTCGCCGCTCAGGAACGGCCGGTCGGTCAGTATCTTGTCGAGCAGTTTGAAGTGCCGAGCGCAGGCGGAGAGAGCGACCTCGACCGCGCGGTTGTCTCGTTGAGCTTCCGGCGTGCGGTACCAGCCCCAGAAGACCCCGGTCAGGAAATCGCGCTGCAGGGCGGTCTGCGCCCAATCCATCCAGCCGTCGGCTACGACGCGAGCGGCAGGCGTTTCGGGCCACCAGGCGGGACCGCCGTATCGAGCGGCGAGATAGCGGAGAATGGCGTGGGATTCCCAGACGACCACGCCGTCGTCGTTGATGACCGGGACGCGTCCGTGCGGGTTCATGGCCAGGAAGCTTGGGTCGTCGAGCCCGCCGTGGTCGCCGCCGGCGGGAATGTGCTGGTGGGAAAGCCCGAGCTCTCCCACCAGCCACAGCACCTTCTGGATGTTGAAGGAGGAGCGGCGGCCCCAGATCTTCAACGTCATCCGCCTTAGGCCTCCGCGGTCTTCTTCGCCGCGCCGCGCGCCCAGCTGTAGAGCCAGCCGATCACGACCGCCGCGGCGATCAGAGCCAGGATCATGCCGATGTGCTCGGACGGGGCGAAGGGCACGGCCAGGGGCTCGCCCTTGTTGCTGAGCACGATCAGGCCGGCCAGGGCCACGTTGAACAGGCTCTCGCCGACGATGAAGCCCGAGGCGATCAGCACGCCCAGGCGCTTGGCCGTCTCGCCGGTGCGGTCCTTGTCGACGATCTTGTCGAACGCCCAGCCGACCACGGCGCCGACCACCACGGGAGCGGTGACGGCGCTAGGCAGGTAGATGGCCAGGCCCACGCCCAGGGGCGGCAGGCTGAGGCGGCCGGCGGTGGTCTTGCGCAGGATCTCGTCGATGGCGACGAGGCCCAGGCCGATCAGGGCGCCGACGCCCAGCAGGCTCCAGTTCAGGTCACCGCCCAGCACGCCCTTGGCCAGGGTCGAGATCAGGGTGGCCTGGGGCGCGGCTAGCGGTTCGGCGGCGATGGCGTTCAGGTTCGGCGCGCCGGCGAAGCCGTTCGACAGGTTCAGCAGCTCCAGCACGAACGGGATGACCACGGCGCCGGCGAGGACGCCGATCACCAGGCCGACCTGTTGCTTCCACGGGGTGGCGTCGACCAGCTGGCCGGTTTTCAGGTCCTGCAGGTTGTCGTTGGCGACCACGGCCACGGCCAGCACGACCGTGGTGACATAGAGGGCGAAGGCCACCAGGGCCTTGGTGATGTCGGGACCGATCACGCCGCGGCCGACCGCGCCGACCATCAGCGAGGCGCCCAGCACGGTCAGGATGGCGATGCCCGAGACGGGGCTGTTGGACGAGCCGATCAGGCCGGCCATGTAGCCGCAGACGGCGGCGGCCAGCAGGCCGGCGACCAGGACGTAGCCGATGCCGATGGCGACCAGCGGAACGGTCAGGCTGACGATCGGGCCGCCGACCAGGAACTGGGCCAGGAACCAGCCGGCCGGAGCCAGCAGCAGCAGCGAGACCAGGCCGACGATGGTGATCGGGATGTCCTGTTCGATGCGCGGCACCACGCCGCCGGCCTTGCGGGCCTTGCCGGCTTCAAGCGACGAGATCAGGCCGCTCCAGATCGGAACGGCCAGCTTGCCCAGGGTCCAGATGGCGGCCGCGCCGATGACGCCGGCGCCCATGAAGCGGACCTCGGTCTTCCAGATGGTCAGGGCGTGCTTGGCCGCGTCGGCGCCGGGGATCTGGTGCAGCGTGGTCATGATCGGCACCAGCACGCCCCAGGCGATGGCCAGGCCGGCGAACATGGCGACACCGACGGTGATGCCCATCAGGTGGCCCGCGCCCATCAGGGCCAGCGAGCTGGAAGCGCCCAGGCCGGTCGCGCCGGCCTTGCTGAACTTGAAATAGCCCGCGACCTCAGCGGCGAAGATCTTGGCGGCGGCCAGGGCGGCGAACGCGGCGGAGGCCAGGGTGCCCAGGGCGACGGCGACCAGGCCGGCCTTGCCCTCGGCGGCGCCTTCGCGCGAGCCCGTGCCGACCTTCAGCACCTCGGCGGCGGCGACGCCTTCGGGGTAGGGGAGGTCGGAATTGGTCACCAGCGCCCGGCGCAGGGGGATCGTGTACATGACGCCCAGGACGCCGCCGACGGCGCAGGCCCCGAAGGTGGGCAGGAACGGGATGTGCGCCCACCAGCCGATCATCAGCAGGCCTGGCAGCACGAAGATCACCGATGACAGCGTGCCCGCCGCCGAGGCGATCGTCTGGACGATGTTGTTTTCCTGGATGCTGGCCGTCTTGAACGCCCGCAGCAGGGCCATCGAGATGACGGCGGCGGGGATCGAGGTGGCGAAGGTCAGGCCGACCTTGAGGCCCAGATAGACCTGGGCCGCAGTGAAGACGAGGGTAATCAGAACGCCCAGTATGATCCCGCGAAGGGTCAGTTCTGAGCGTGGCGCTTCGAGGTCGGCCATGAACGAGTCCGGAAAAGTTAAGGCGGTCGGACCTTGCACGTCCGACCGCCTGCAACTCAAGCTCGGATTTGGCGCTCCTGGGGCCGTTCTTCGCCCGTTCGCCCTCGAAACAGCGGTTCGGGGGAAGGTTTCGCCCGCCGCGGCGGCAGTCGCCGGAACGCGACGGGCCAGTCTTCGGGCCTAGAGGACGCCCAGCATCTCCGCGACCAGCGGGTGGCGGACGATGTCGCGGTCGGCCAGGCGGACGACGGCGATGTTGGACACCGCCTCGAACTTGTCGGCCACGTCGGCAAGTCCCGAGATGCCTGGCAGCAGGTCCGACTGGTTCGGGTCGCCGGTGACGACCATGGTCGAGTGCCAGCCCAGGCGCGTCAGAAGCATCTTTAGCTGCATGTAGGTGCAGTTCTGGGCTTCATCGATCACCACGAAGGCGTTGTTCAGCGTGCGGCCGCGCATGAAGCCCACGGGCGCGATCTCGATCGCGCCCTCGGCCATCAGGGCCCGCATGCGCTTGACCGACAGGCGATCGGTCAGCGCGTCGTAGAGCGGGCGCAGATAGGGGGCCAGCTTGTCTTCCATGTCGCCCGGCAGGTAGCCGATCGACTCGCCGGCCTCGACGGCGGG
>FTCT01002914.1_pt1 | contig 45095 bp, 33 predicted proteins | sample 1658881 | NCBI WGS metagenome assembly FTCT01 (sample SAMEA3914864, study PRJEB12502) | metagenome | biome: forest; material: soil | place: USA | collected 2012-03-12 | depth 0.3 m | reverse complement strand
GGACGACAACTGGTCCACCATGGTATTGATGGTGTCCTTGAGCTCGAGGATTTCGCCCTTCACGTCGACGGTGATCTTGCGCTTGAGCTCGCCATTGGCGATGGCGGTCGTCACGTCGGCGATGTTACGCACCTGGGACGTCAGGTTCGACGCCATGAAGTTCACCGAGTCGGTCAGGTCCTTCCACGTCCCGGCGACGCCCGGCACGTCGGCCTGGCCGCCCAGCTTGCCTTCGGTGCCGACTTCGCGCGCCACCCGCGTCACTTCGGCGGCGAACGAGTTGAGCTGGTCCACCATGGCGTTGATGGTGTCCTTGAGCTCGAGGATTTCCCCCTTCACGTCGACGGTGATTTTCTTCGACAGGTCGCCCGAGGCCACGGCCTTGGTCACGTCGGCGATATTGCGCACCTGGCCCGTCAGGTTACCGGCCATCATGTTCACCGAGTCGGTCAAATCCTTCCAGGTGCCGGCGACGTCGCGCACCTCGGCCTGGCCGCCCAGCTTGCCTTCGGTCCCCACTTCGCGCGCCACCCGCGTCACTTCCGAGGCGAACGAGGAGAGCTGGTCCACCATGGTGTTGACGGTGTTTTTAAGCTCGAGGATTTCGCCCTTGACGTCGACGGTGATCTTTTTCGACAGGTCGCCGGCGGCCACCGCCTTGGTGACGTCGGCGATGTTACGCACCTGACCGGTCAGATTTCCGGCCATCATGTTCACCGAGTCGGTGAGGTCCTTCCACGTGCCGGCGACGTCGCGGACTTCGGCCTGACCGCCCAACTTGCCTTCGGTGCCGACTTCGCGCGCCACCCGTGTCACTTCCGAGGCGAAGGACGACAGCTGATCGACCATGGTGTTGACGGTGTTCTTCAGCTCCAGGATTTCGCCCTTGACGTCGACGGTGATCTTTTTCGACAGGTCGCCGGCGGCGACGGCCTTGGTGACGTCGGCAATGTTGCGCACCTGGTCGGTCAGATTGCCGGCCATCGAGTTCACCGAGTCGGTCAGGTCCTTCCATGTCCCGGCAACCCCCCGTACCTCGGCCTGACCACCCAGCTTGCCTTCGGAGCCGACTTCGCGGGCCACCCGCGTCACTTCGGCGGCGAAGGAGTTGAGCTGGTCGACCATGGCGTTGACGGTGTCTTTTAGCTCAAGGATTTCACCCTTGACGTCGACGGTGATCTTTTTCGACAGGTCGCCATTGGCCACGGCGGTCGTCACCTGGGCGATGTTACGCACTTGGGACGTCAGATTGCCGGCCATCATGTTGACCGAGTCGGTCAGGTCCTTCCACGTGCCGGCGACGCCCTTCACCTCGGCCTGACCGCCGAGCTTGCCTTCGGAGCCGACTTCGCGGGCGACCCGCGTCACTTCGGCGGCGAAGGAGTTGAGCTGGTCCACCATGGCGTTGACGGTGTCTTTAAGCTCGAGGATTTCGCCCTTGACGTCGACGGTGATCTTTTTGGACAGGTCGCCATTGGCCACGGCGGTCGTCACCTGGGCAATGTTGCGCACCTGAGACGTCAGATTGCCGGCCATCGAGTTCACCGAGTCGGTCAGGTCCTTCCATGTGCCCGACACGCCCTCGACCTGAGCCTGACCGCCGAGCTTGCCCTCGGTGCCGACTTCGCGGGCCACCCGCGTCACTTCCGAAGCGAATGACCGAAGTTGGTCCACCATGGTGTTGACGGTGTCTTTGAGCTCGAGGATTTCGCCCTTGACGTCGACGGTGATCTTTTTCGACAGGTCACCATTGGCCACGGCGGTCGTCACTTCGGCGATGTTACGCACCTGGGACGTCAGGTTGCCGGCCATCATGTTGACCGAGTCGGTCAGGTCCTTCCAGGTGCCGGCAACGCCGCGCACCTCGGCCTGGCCACCGAGCTTGCCTTCGGTACCGACTTCACGCGCCACCCGCGTCACTTCGGCGGCGAACGATCCCAACTGATCGACCATGGTGTTGATCGTCTTGGCGGTGCGCAGGAATTCGCCCTGCAGCGGCCGTTCGTCGATCTTCAGCGCCATGGTCTTGCTGAGGTCGCCCTGGGCCACGGCGCCGATCACCCGCGCCGTTTCCGTCGTCGGGTGCACCAGGTCGTCGATCAGGTCGTTGACGCTTTCGACCGAGCTTTGCCAGAAACCGGATGTGGTGCCGAGATTGAGCCGCTGGCTGAGCTTGCCTTCCTTGCCGACGGAACGCGACAGGCGGCCCAGTTCGGCCGCCATCAGCTCGTTCATTTCGACAACCTGGTTGAAAGCATCGGCGACCTTGCCGGCGACGCCCGTCCATTCCAGCGGCAGCCGCACATCGGCCTGGCCTTTGCGCAAAGCCGTCAGCGCGTGCAGAAGGGCGGCCATTTCGCCCCCATCATTGACCGGATCCTCGGTAGCCTGAAGGGCGGAGTCGAGCGGCGCCATGGCATAATATCCCTGCTTGCAGAGATTATCGGCACGCGCCCACGCACACCCTCTCCGCCAACACCTAGGTATTCGCTCTCCCTCATAAACCGGCGATGGGGTATTTCCGGTTGTTTATAAATAAGCGATAAATTCAATCGGCGCGTTATCTCGCATGGCAGGCAAAATGATGCCGCTAAACGAAAGGCTTGCAAGGGTTTCTGCGATCGTAAAATCCGCGAAAGAAAAGCGTTCACCGCGGCCTTATGACCATGACTCCGTTTGCCGAGTGTGGCTTTACGCCCATCCTGTCATCGTCTCCCCAACTGGAGACCAGACATGCCGTCCGCCCGAGCCAAGACCAATCCACAGGTCGATTCCCCAACAAACCCTCATATAAATCCCATGACGGAGATCACCTGCGCCGCGATCGATCTGGTGCTGCGGGAAAACGCTGAAGCCGTGGTTTGTCTCGACATCGTCGAGCTTATTGCTTCGCGCATGGTCTCCCGCGAAGACTATCAGGTCCGCGCCGTCGGTTTTTTCGTGCGCGCCAATATCCACCTCTATCTCGACGGTCGCATCGCCTTCTTCGAGCTGATCATGCGGTTTTCAGCCGCGCTGGAAAAGGCGCCGCAGGGTCATGCGGAACTGGTATCGACGTTCAAAATCGCCTGATTGCAATAAAAGAGACCCTTATTTCGCCACACAGGCTTGCCTTATTGCGCCCAACGGGTCGCTGCCCGCAAACGGCTTTCGGCATGAGCCTACCGGACTTGATCGTGGTCAAGCCGTTAGAATCGCTAAAAAGCTTTTGTGGGACCGGCCGATCCGTCGGAAGTTGAGTGACACGCCGGCGGGCGTGAGTGGAATTATGTATAATCCTTATCTGGAAGACCATCGCGATGCCCTGGCGGCGCGTTATGCGCTCGGCGTAGCCTCGGACACCGAACGCGGCGTTGCCGAGCGGCTGCTGAGCGAAGATCGTAGCTTCGGCGACCGCGTGGCGGAGTACGAAGTTCTGTTTGGCGACCTCGACGAGTCGATCGAGCCTGTGACACCGCCACCGGGCTTGTGGGAGCGCATCGAACGGTCGATCGACGCTCTGGAAGCTGCTGCGACCCCTGACGCTTCTGCGTGGGAACCTCTGGCTCCGGGTATTGGTCGCAAGATCATGCGCACGAACGTTTCGGCCGGTATCGAAATCCTGTTGTTCAAGGTGGCGCCTCAAGCCTCACTCGTTCTGCCGAACGATCTCATCGCCCGGGATTGCCTTGTGCTCGACGGTGACATCGAGATCGACGGCGTCTATGCCCATGGTGGTGATCTGCTGGCGGCGCTTGGCTCCGGCGGCCAAGGGGCGTTGACCAGCCGCACCGGCGCCCTGCTCTATGTCCGCGCCGTCGCCCGGCCTCTGGTCTGACGTCACGCCTCCAATAACAGGCCTCATTGAATTTTTACACGCCCCGGCGCGACAACATCGGTAACCACGACCCTTTCCGTTCTGTGCGGCAAGGTATTCCAGTTCCAGAGACGCACCATGGCAAACCCATCCCTGAAAATCCTGCTGGTCGATGACGAAGCGGAAATCCGCAACATGCTCAACATCTTCCTCGGCGTGGAAGATTTTGAGATCATCGAGGCCGATAGCGGCAAGGCGGCGCTGCGGCAAGTGGTATCCGGCAAGCCCGACCTGATCGTCCTCGACCTGGGTCTGGGCGACATGGATGGCACCGAGGTCATCAAGTCCGTCCGCCAGTTCTCCAATGTGCCGATCATCGTTTTGACCGCCCGCGCCGAAGATCAGCAGACCGTGCTGTCGCTCAATGCCGGCGCCGACGACTACGTCACCAAGCCGTTCCGTGCCGAGGTCCTGCTGGCCCGTATCAAGGCCAACCTGCGCCAGAATACGCAAGCCGACACCACGCCGACGGCGATCGAAAACGGCCCGATTCAAATGGATTTGGCGCGCCACGAAGTCCGCCTCGGTGGCCATCTGGTGTCCTTCACGCCCAAGGAATTCCAGCTGCTGCAAGTGTTCATCACCAACAAGGGCCGCATGCTGACGCACAAGCAGATCCTGCGCGATGTCTGGGGCCCGGCGCACACCGACGACACCCAATATCTGCGCGTCTATATCGGTCAGGTGCGCGAAAAGCTGGAGACTGTACCTGGCCTCGGCAAGTCGATCACCTCGGAATCGGGCATCGGCTACTGCATGGAATCGCTGACCAATACCCAGGTCGCCGCGGCCTAATTCGCCCCCTTTGCACAAAAAAGCGCCGGCCCCGGGAAGCTTGGGCCGGCGTTTCACGTTCTGGGGGAAGAACTTGTACGGCAGAGTGTCGCCGCGACTCTCACCCTACACAAAATTCGAAATATGAAAAGATTTTTATTTGCGAAATAATCGGGCCAGGTTAGATCTTGTGGCAAATGCGGTTACAAAGCCGTTGGAACGATAAATGCCACAGGACAAACGCCATGATCGCCATGCCCACCCGCCTCCATTCGTATCGCGCCTCGTTGCTGGCGCTAGCCCTTGGCGCCAGCGGGTTTGCGACGACGGCGATGGCCGGTCAAGGCGACGATATCGCGATTAAAAATGCCGTTACCTGGACAACGCTGGGTCACAACGAAAACGACTCGATGCCAATCGGTAATGGCGATCTGGCGGCCAATGTGTGGACCGAGCAGAACGGTGATCTGGTCATCCTACTGGCCAAGCCCGATGCCTGGAACGAAGCCGGCGACCTGGTCAAGCTCGGCCGGGTGCGCATCCATTTCGCCAGCAATCCGTTCACCGCGGCCTTTACCCAGACCCTGACCATCGTCGATGGATCGATCGTCATCAAGGATGGCGGCAATACCGTCCGCATCTGGGCCGACGCCAATCACCCGGCCCTGCACACGGAAATTCACCTGGCGCAGCCGCAAAAGGTGCAGGCGGCGGTCGAGCTGTGGCGCACGGATCATGGCAAGGCGCCGCAACTGGCGGCCGATACCGTCTTGGCCAAACAGTCGGGTCAACTGACTTGGGTCCACTGGAACGCCGACAGCGCCTATCCGTCGCTGATGCAGAAGGAGCACCTAGAGGGCCTGCTCGGCAAATATCCTGATCCCTTCCTGCATCGTGCCTTCGGGGCGACCTTGATCGGTTCGGGCATGACGGCCAGCGACGACCGTCAGCTTAACGCCGATCAGCCGCGGCAAAACTATCGCTTAGATGTCGTGGCCTTGACTGAGGCCAACGCCGCCTCCGCCGAGGCCTGGAATAGCGATCTTAAGGCCGTCATTCCCGCCGCCAATCCGGCGAATATCAAGGCGGCCTGGACGGCGCATGCTCAGTGGTGGCACGCCTTTTGGGATCGCAGCTGGATCGATGTTTCCGGAAACGAGGATGCTCGCGCTGTGTCGCAGGGCTACGCACTGCAGCGCTACATGCTGGCGGCCTCGTCACGCGGCGCCTATCCGACCAAGTACAATGGCGGCCCCTTCACCGTCGGTCACGACCTGCCCGCCGGCCAAACCTCTACCCCTGAGGACCACGATGCCGACTTTCGCGCCTGGGGCAGCAATTACTGGAACCAGAACAACCGCCTTCTCTACTGGCCGCTGGTCGCCACCGGCGATTTCGACCTGCTGAAGCCGTGGTTCAAGATGTACACTGACGATCTGCCCATGGCCAAGGACCGCACCCGGCTCTATTACAGCCACGATGGCGCGGCGATCCAGGAGACGATCTTCTTCTTCGGCATTCCGCGGCTGCAGGATTTCGGCGCCAATAATCCGACGACAATCATGCAGAGCAACTGGCAGCGCTACCACATCCAGGGCACGCTCGAAGTCGTCGCCGAAATGCTCGACTACGTACAGTACACGGGCGATCAGGATTTCGCGCGCACGCAGTTGCTGCCGTTCGCCGACGCCATCGTCACCTACTACGACGTCCACTGGCCGCGCGACACCAAGGGCAAGATCCAGATGGCCCCGGCGCAGTCGCTGGAAACCTATCAGCTGATGGCGGTCAATCCGACCCCGGACATCGCCGGACTGAAGTCGATCCTGCCGCGTCTTTTAGCCCTGCCGACGGACATGACGAGTGAGGCGCAGCGTCAGCGCTGGACCAAGGTGCTGGCTGACCTGCCGCCGATCCCGACGGGAACCACGACGGCCGACGGCAAGACGCCGCCCTTCGGTGTCGGTGATGCTTCCGGAAAACCGGTGATTCTGCCCGCCGAACGGTATGGCAAGACCGGCAATTCTGAAAACCCGGAATTGTACGTTGCCTTCCCCTACCGCCTCTACGGTGTCGGCAAACCCGATCTCGAACTGGCGCGCAACACCTTCGCGGCGCGACGGTCGCCGGCCGACGTCTGCTGGGGCCAGGACGGCACGCAGTCGGCGGTACTCGGCCTGACCGACGTGGCGCAAAAGGCGGTGACTGATGAATTCACCAACTATGGCGATGAACGCTTCAAGTGGTTCTGGAAGCCGGCCCACGATTGGATCCCCGACCTCGACAATGGCGGCGCCGGCATGATCACCCTGCAGCTGATGCTGATCCAGGCCGACGACAAGCGCATCCAGCTGACGCCCGCCTGGCCAGCCAACTGGACGGCCGATTTCAAGCTCTTGGCGCCTTACAACACCACGGTCTCCGGCCACGTCGAAAACGGCAAGCTGACGCATCTTGACGTCTTCCCGAAGGAACGCGCCAAGGACGTTGTCGTGGTGCCGCCGCAGTCCGTCGCAGTGGCCGCCAAATAGGCCCCAAATAGACGTAAGGTCAGACAAAGAGGCTTGTCCAAAAATCCCATAAGCTGGTATCACCCGCGGTGAGACATGACAGAGGGGGTACCGGCCATGGCCGATTTTCGTTTCATGCTGGCTGCGGGCGTGTGTGCCCTGGCCCTGGCCACACCTCTTCACGCGCAAACGACGGCTGACGCGGACACAAAAGCCGATGCCATCGTCAAGCAGATGACGCTGGACGAGAAGATCAACCTGGTCTTCGGCCATTATGGCACGGTGAACGCCAAGACCAATCCGGCGCCGCCGGCCAAGGCCATCCCTTACTCCGCGGGCTTCGTTTATGGTGTGCCGCGCCTCGGCGTGCCCGACCAGACCGAAACTGACGCCGGCTTGGGCGTCGCCACTCACCGCACCAGCCCCGATCCGCGCCCGCGCACGGCGCTGCCATCCAACATCGCCACCGCAGCGACGTGGAATCCTAAGATCGCCTATGCCGGCGGCGCCATGATCGGCAACGAGGCGCGCCTGTCGGGCTTTAATGTGCAACTGGCGGCGGGGATCAACCTGTTGCGTGAGCCGAGGAACGGCCGCAACTTCGAATATGCCGGCGAGGACCCGCTGCTGGCCGGGACCATGGTCGGCCAGGAAATCAAGGGCATCCAGTCGAACCACATCGTTTCGACCGTCAAGCACTACGCCTTCAACGATCAGGAAACCGAGCGTTTCACCGCCAATGCGGTCATCGAAGAGGCGGCGGCGCGGCAATCGGACCTGCTGGCGTTTCAACTGGCGATCGAGGCCGGCGCTCCGGGCTCGGTCATGTGTTCCTATAATCGCATCGACGGCGCCTATGGCTGCGAAAATGCCTGGCTGCTCAACGATGTGCTGAAAAAGGATTGGGGCTTCAAGGGCTACGTCATGTCCGACTGGGGCGCGACCCATTCGACCATTCCCGCCGCGCTGAACGGCCTCGATCAGGAATCGGCCGGCGCGTCGTTTGACAAGTCGAGCTATTTCGATGCGGCGTTGAAGGAAGCGGTCGAGAACGGCCACGTGCCGATGGCGCGCCTTGATGACATGGTCCATCGCATCGCCCGCACCCTGATCGCCGAGGGCGTGATCGACAATCCGGTCGATGGCGATCAATCGGCGAAGATCGATTTTGCGGCTCACGCTCAGACGACGTTGGCGGATTCCGAAGAGGGCATTGTCCTGCTCAAAAATTCGGGCGTTCTGCCGCTCAAGCCTGGCGTCAAGTCGATCGTCGTCATCGGCGGCCATGCCGACAAGGGTGTGCTGTCGGGCGGCGGCTCGTCCCAGGTCTACCCGGTCGGTGGCGCCGCCATTCGCGGTGGCCCGGACGCTTTCCCGGGGCCGATGGTTTACTATCCGTCATCACCGCTGACCGCCCTGCGCGACAAGCTAAAGGTCAAGATCACCTATGTCGACGGCAGCGACGTCAAGGCCGCGGTAGAGGCGGCGCGGCACGCCGATGTCGCCATCGTCTTCGGCGTCCAGTGGATGGGTGAAAGTATCGACGCGCCCAATCTCAGCCTGCCCGATCATCAGGACGCGCTGATCACAGCCGTCGCCGCCGCCAACCGCAAGACCGTCGTTGTGCTCGAAACCGGCGGGCCGGTGACCATGCCTTGGCTCGACAAGGTCTCGGGCGTGGTCGAGGCCTGGTATCCGGGCACTTCGGGCGGCGAAGCCATCGCCCGCGTGCTGACCGGCGAGGTCGATCCGTCGGGCCATTTGCCGTCGACCTTCCCGGTGTCCGAAGCGCAATTGCCACGGCCGGTGCTCGACGGCGATCCGGTCAATCCCAAGCGCGTCGATATCAACTACAATATCGAAGGCGCCGCCGTCGGCTACAAGTGGTACGACCGCCAGAAGATCAAGCCGTTGTTCCCGTTCGGCTATGGTCTGAGCTACACGACGTTCGCCTATTCCGGGCTGAAGGCCACGGTCTCGAACGGCGTCGTCTCTGTGACCTTCACCGTCACCAATATCGGCAAGGTCGCCGGCCAAGCGGTGCCGCAAATATATATCTCGCCCAATGCCGGCGGCTGGGAAGCCCCGAAACGCCTAGGCGGCTGGGACAAGGTCGCACTGAAGCCCGGGGAATCGCGCACGGTCTCGGTCAGCCTCGATCCGCGCCTTCTGGCGACCTTCGACGCCAAGGGCCACCAGTGGTCGATTGCCGCCGGCGACTACAGCTTGCGCCTGTCGAGCGACGCCGAGACTTCCGTGGCGACGGCCAGTGTGCACCTCGATGGCCGCACCTTCGCGGCGGGCGCCCGCTAGACTTTGACGATCCGCACCGCGATCCATGGCTTGCCGGGCAGAATAATGGTTGGGCGGGCCGGATCGTGGAAGCTGTAATCGTCCTTGACCGCCATGGTGAAGACACCGTCGACGGGCGTGATCGTCATGTTCCAGGTGTCGATGATGTCGACGCGATAGCTGTTCTTCGGATCGCTGTGCTTGCCGGGCAGGTCCAGCGTCCACACCGTCGGGGCCTCACGGCCGAAATAGCGCAGATAATATTCGAACGGCTTGCCGCCGAGGTGGCGGTCATAGGTGGTGTCGATCGGCTCGATCCCGGGCCGCGGCGCGTTATCGAGGATGGTCTTGAGAAAGGCCAGGCGCGGCGGGGACGTCCCCTGCAACCGCCCGCCCTGGCCCAGCCACGAGCGATCGGTCTGATCGGGATCGGAAAAGGTATCGCTGTGGCCGACATAGGTGCCGGCGATCGTCCCCCACCAGAAACGCATGACCATCTCGTCGCCGCTGAGCTGCCCCCAGCGTCGTGTCGAATTGCCCTCGTAGCAGACCTCGTCGAAGATCACCGCCTTTTGCGCAAACAGGCGGTGCGGCTGAGCGCGGCCGTCGTCCTCGACCGCGGCGCCGTTCTGCACCGAGGCGTGGGTGATCCACGGCTGACGGACGTCATAATAGACGTTCATATTGTGGATCGAACGCAGCCGGTCGTGTGGATCGGCGGCTTGCAAGACCTGAAACAGGTGATCCCAGTCGGCCGTCGTCTTGGTCTTGACCGCGTCATACTCGTTGGCCATCGACCACCAGACGTGACGATAGGCCGAAAAGCGCGCGGCAACATAGCGCAGGTAACGCTCGTCGTCCTCGCGCGCCATGTTCGAGAAACCGCGCGCCGTATTGTACGGATGAAACAGGATGATATCGGCCTGGATGCCGAGTGCGCCCAGCCGGATCAGGCGGTCCTCGTAACGGCGGAAATAGGTCGGATCGAAGCGCTTCGCATCCCAGTCCTTAGGTCCCGGACCGGTCGTCACGAAGGGCTCAGTGGCCTCGGCGGCGACATTGGGAAACAGGCACATGCGGATCTTGTTGAACGGCGAGGCGGCCAGCGTCGCCAGAGTCTCGGCGCAGCGATCGTCGGATTGCTGCGCCCAGGAATAGCTGGTGGTGCCGATCTGGCGATAGGGCGTGCCGTCGGCATGGGCGAAGTGATAGCCATCCTTGGTCACGCGCACCGGGCCGTGATTATCCTTGCCGGGTGTTGTCGCCTCGAACGACCCACGCTTGCCGTTCAAGGCACGGACATTGCTCTTTGTCGTCCATTGCCACGGGCCGGTCGCATCCGGACTGAAACGCACGCGATAGACGCCGTCACCGTCGTAAAAGCCCGGAACATGGACGCTGCGGCCAGCCTGGCTGAAGGTGGCGGCCAAGGTGACCTCGGTGAACGGATTGCCTGTCTTGCGGCCCTCGAGGGTGATCTCGTAAACGCCCCATCGCTCTACGGTCGTGCCCGCATGGGCGGCTGATGATATCGCCAGACCGCCCAAGGCTGCGCCAGTTCCCACTACCGCGCGTCGTGACGGTCCTGTCATGGCGTTTCCTTCATTCGGATCAATGTCGAGTGAGCTTTATGCCGAATGCGTCAATGTCCGACAAGGCGGAGCGCGCCTTCGGCTTTGGCATTATGACTTTACCGCTTCTTGATGCTTTCAGGCCAAAGCAAATCTTTGCAGATCGCGTAACAAACCCTATGGTTTGTTCAGCCATTGGAGTTGGATCGGTATGGACAGTCGCGCGCAACAGGTCATGGACAATCTGCGCCGTATCGTCCAGGCCTTGCGGTTGTCGTCTTCCCAGTTCGAGCGCACGTCGGGCCTGACCGCGGCCCAGGTGATGATCCTGCGCCACATCGACGCCAGCGCCGGCTTGTCGATCAACGACCTGGCAGCCCAGACCCTGACGCATCAGAGCACAGTGTCCGAAGTCGTCGGCAAGCTTGAGGCCAAGGGGCTGGCCATCCGTAGCCGGGCGGCCAGCGATGGCCGCCGCCGCGAACTGCAATTGACCGATGCGGGGAGCGCCATCCTGCAAAACGCCGGCAAGACGTTTTCAGAAACGCTGATTCAAGCCGTGAATACCCTGCCGGATGCCGCACTGGACGGTTTGGACGGCGGATTGGTGGCGCTGATCGATGCCGTCGGCTTGCAGACGGCAACCGCGCCGATGTTCATGGAAGATCCGGAAGCGCCGAAATCCTAAGCCAGGGCGTTGACCTTGACCTGGGCCGTCATGGCCGCCAACAATTTGGCGAACAGGCTTTTTTCGAGCTTTATCGCGGCAGGCAGATGTTCCCTGGTATCGAAACCCAACTCGGCCAGGCGATCGGTCATGTCGAGCAGGTGGCGGCTTTCCTCGGCCAGGATGCTTTTCAGCGGCATGGGGAATGTCGCCGTGACCAGTTCCTGCTGGTAGAGGCCGTAGACCCACAGCGCGCGCAGCTCGATGACCAGCGAGACCCAGAGATAGGCGGTTTCGGGGTGACTTTGCGACAGGTCGCGCGCCAGACCGGCATCGAGGCGGCCGAAATAGAGCCGACCCGACCCGGCGGCCAAAGTGTCGTCGTCGCCATAGCCTTCGAGCGCGTGCCCGGCCAGCTTTTCGGCTTCGCGCTTGAAGAAGAAGGCGTGGCGCGTCTCTTCCGCCAGGTGCTTGAGGATGTCCTGGGTCAGGATACCCTTCATCTGCGACAGCATGATCTTGCGACTGCCGATGTGTTCGAGCAGCGACAGCAGGTTCAGGAAACGCGTGTGAGCGGCAGGGCTGGCAATGACGTCGCGTAAGAAGGCGCGAAACGGCGCTTCCAGGTCCTCATTCAAGCGTTCCGTCGCGGAGCGCATCGAGAGCGCGGTCAAGGGTTGCGACAATGACATCGAGATCGTCCCGGCTGAGGCAATAGGGAGGCAGCATATAGAGCGTCTGCCCCAGGGGACGCAACAGCACACCGTGATCGATGAAAAAACGATAGAGTTTCGGGCCGATCGCCGACAAATAGCCCGGATCGTCGACGCGGATATCAAACGCCGCAATGGTCCCGGTATGGCGCACGCCGGTGACGTCCGGCCGCGCGGCGAAATGATTAAGCGCCTCGGCCTGCCAGTCATGGATGGCGGCGATGCGTTCGGCCACCGGTTCTTCGTCCCACAGGTCGAGCGCGGCATTGGCGGCGGCGCATGCCAGCGGATTGCCGGTAAACGACGACGAGTGGAAGAAGGTGCGGCTGCGATCGGGGCTATAAAAAGCCTGGTAAATCTCTTCGGTCGCTAGCGTTACGGCCAACGGCAGATAACCCCCGGTCAGCCCCTTGGACAGGCAAACGATGTCCGGCGTGATCCCCGCCTGGTCGCAGGCAAAGCGCGTGCCGGTGCGGCCCCAGCCGGTCATGACCTCGTCGGCGATGAACAACACGCCGTGACGGCGACAAAGCGCGTGCAGATCGCGCAGGACGTCCGGGCCGTACATCCGCATACCGCCGGCGCCGAGGACCAGAGGTTCGACGATCAAGGCGGCGATGCTTCCGCTTTGCGCCAGCTTTGCGAAGGCGTCGATGGTCTGCTGCTCGCGGCCTTTTTCCGGAAACGGCAGGCGGTGGACGTCGAACAGCATCGGCTCGTAAGCGGCATTGAACACGCTCTTGCCACCGACCGACATGCCGCCGAACGTATCGCCATGATAGGCGTCCTCAAAGGCGACGATACCGGTGCGCGGCTGGCCTTTATGCTTGAAATAGCCGAGCGCCATCTTCAGCCCGACCTCAACGGCCGTCGAGCCGCTGTCGGAAAAGAAGACGCGCGTCAGCTCCGGCGCGGTCAGGGCAATGAGCTTGGCCGCCAGGGTTTCGGCCGGTTCGTGGGTGAAGCCGGCGAAGATGATCTGGTCGAGCTTGGCCGCCTGGGCCTGGACCGCGGCGACGATCTTGGGGTGGTTGTGGCCGTGGATATTGACCCACCACGATGAGATGGCGTCGATGATGCGCTTGCCGTCGCGCGTGTAGAGATATGCGCCTTCAGCCCGGTCGATGAACACCTGCTCCGGCATCAGGGCGTGCTGGGTGAAGGGATGCCAGATCGCGCTCATGTGAAATCCTTGAGGTCGAAATGCCGGGCGAAGGCATCGCGCAGGACGTCGGCATTCGTCCGTTCAAGCCACGGCAGGCGGCCAAGCACGCGCGCACCGGATATCTCGGCAATGGTGCGCATATTGTCGGCATTGTCGTCGCCGATGAACAGGATGCCGTGTAGCGTCATGCCACGCGCGTGCAATGCCTCGATCGACAGCAGGGTGTGGTTGATGGTGCCCAATCCTGTTCTCGCGCAAAGAATGACCGGTGCGTTCCAGGCTTTGAACAGGTCGACCTGCAGCAGGTCGCGGCGGACGGGCACCAACAGGCCCCCTGCCCCTTCGACGATCAGCGGTCGCGAAGTTTGCGGCAGCACAAGCCGGGCGGTGTCGATGTCGATGCCGTCGAGTTCGGCCGAGCGATGCGGCGACAACGGCTCGGTCAGCACATAGGCCTCGGGCAGGAACCGCTCGGCCGGTAATCCGGTCAAACTGGCGACGGTTGCTTTGTCGGTGCCGTCTTCGGTTCCCGACTGGATCGGCTTCCAGTAATCGGCATCGAGCGCCAGGGTCAGCATGGCCGCGGCCGTGGTCTTGCCGATGCCGGTATCTGTGCCCGAAACGATGAAGACACGGCTCATGACACGGTCTCCAGCAGCGGCGACAGGAAATCGAAGAAGGCCGACAGTTCGGCCTCTGTCAGATCGGCATTGAGCGACAGCCGCAACCGTGCCGTCCCCGCCGGCACGGTCGGCGGCCGGATAGCGCGAATGTCGAAGCCCTTGGCCTGCAACTGTTCGGCTATAGCTACAGCGGCGGCATCCTCGCCGATGATAATCGGCACGATCGGGCTGTGGACGGCGATGTTTTGCGAGCGTTGCGCGACAAAGCCCTGAAGCGCGCGCAACCGATCACGCCGTTCGGGCTCGACCGCGCCCAATTGCAGCGCTTTTTGCACCAGAAGCGCCTGCAACGGCATGGGCGCGGTCGAATAGATGAACGGCCGCGCGGCATTGATCAGGTAATCGATGATATCAGCCCGGGCGCAAACCAAAGCACCGGCGACGCCCAGCGCCTTGCCGCAGGTGTGCAGGCTGATCAGGCGGTCGTGCGGCAGCCCTTCGGTCACCCCGCGTCCGGTCGGGCCGAAGACGCCGGTGCCGTGGGCTTCGTCGACGATCAAAATGGCATCGTAACGCTCGGCCAGGGCCAGCAGCTCGGCGACCGGTGCGACATCGCCTTCCATGCTGTAGACCGACTCGATCAGCACCCAGGCCTGGGCGCCCGGCGAGCGTGGCTTTTTCAGCGCCGCCTCGAAGGCATCGAGATCGTTATGCTGAACCTTGATCGTTTTGGCGTGGGCGGCGTGCAGCCCATCACGCACACTGGCGTGGCACAGAGCATCGAAAATCGCAACATCGTGCCGGCCGACCAGCGTGGTGATTAGGGCGTAATTGGCCTGGAAGCCATTGGCGAAGAACAGGGTGCGCGGTACATCGAAATGCCGGGCGGCAAAGGCCTCAAGCTCGGCATGAGCGTCGCGGTGGCCGCGCAGCAGGCGCGATCCGGTGGCGCCAATTTCGATGCCATCTTCTAAGGCCGTGATGGCCGCGCGCCGCAAATCAGGATGCTTTGACAGGCCGAGATAATCGTTCGACGACAGGTCGATCCCGCCCGGCAAGCGCAAGGATCGGTGGCGGTCACGGGCGCGCAGGCGATCGAGCTCGACGGAAAAGTCTTTCATGTCGGCGGCTGTTTATCGGACCCGTTCGCCGGCATCAATGGCCCTAGGCGATTTCGAGCAGCTTCTGATGCGTGCCGCGCACCGCCGATTTGACGGAGTGTACGGCGATGTGCGCCACCGGCACCTCATGCGCCATCATCGTCAGCCCGGTTTCGCGCACCGTCTGCAGATTGAGGATGCGAATGACGCGAGGCGCGGCATCGGTGTCGGGCGCGCCCTTGGGGCGGCCGTCGATGTCATATTCGAAGCCGGCGCCGCGGAAAATTTCCGGGCGGGCGGTGTCGCGGCGCACCTGGACCGGTGCGGAATGGCCTTCCAACTCGATCCAGGCCGTATCGTAAAGTCGAATGCTCATGGCCCCCGTCCTCTCCGATCAGACTTAAGGAGCGGTTAATGCCCCCGGAAGCGTCGATTTTTCAAATAACACTGTGGTGCCAAGACACCATAAGTTTTCGATGAGGAATTCGCCTTTTTCGCGAAATAATGACAGAAAATTCGGCTCAATGGCTACAAAACAGATGCCGATTCTACCGGATTATGCTAGCTTGTCCTTTGAATCCAAAGGACTCTTTCATGAGCATCTGTATTCTCCAGCGCATCGATCCTGCCATGAACATGCGGCGCCGCTACGAGCTGTCCCTGCAGCCGACCTTGTTTGGTCCGGTCGCGGTTATCCGCCACTGGGGCCGCATCGGCGGTGGCGGCCAAAGCAAGGAAGACTGGCTGGCGACCGAAGACGAGGCCGCGACGCTCGCTTTGCGCATCCTGAGCGAAAAGCGCCGCCGCGGCTATATCGAACAACCGGCCGCCCCTCACCTCTGAGTTGTCAATGACTTGCCCGACCGGGCGCTGCCGTGGTTAATGTCGACTCGGGTACGGAGCGAAGGGGAGCCCCGGTCGTGGAGGACCAAATATCGCGCGTGGCGACGCTATCGGCACGCCAGCGCGAAATCCTGAGATTGATCGCCCGCCATATGCAGGCCAAGGAAGTCGCACGCGCCCTGCACATCAGCGAATGGACCGTCCGCACCCATACCGAAGAAGCGCGCAAGCGCCTCGGTGTTGCCTCGACGCGTGAGGCCGCGCGAGTCCTTATTGAATATGAGGTTCTGGAAGCCCTCCCTCGTGATGAGGGACCCTCACCGCAAGGGCTGGCGGCCTCTGAACCCGATGTGTCAGCGTTAGGGCATGAACAAGCCCTTCGTACCGAAATCCCCGCACACCCCGCCATCGATGATCGTCCCGTGGATCGAGCTATACAACGCTTGGTCGATGCTGGCAGCCCCCGACAAGGTGGACTGCATCCAGGAGACCCTGGATACGGTGAAGCAATTCGCCCAGGCCGGACAGATCAAGAAAGCCGTCTTCACCATGGTGGCGGCAACGGCGTGGCTGACGGACGATGGGCCCGGCTCGAAAAACGACTGGGAAGCCTCAGCTTCTCCCGGTGGCTCGGCTTAATCGCCGCTACCGGCCTCATCGTTGTCCTGATCGTCATCGGCATGATCATGACCACGTCGACGGTCCTGTATGTCGTTCAACACATCATGTCCCGCGTCGGCCACTAGGAGTCCGGCCGGGTAACGGCGGACTCTTTGGAGTGGAGGAGTAGAATGAAGCGAAGAGACATGGTGCTCGAGGGCGCCCAACAACTGATCACCGCGGAGAATGCGGTTGAAAACGCCTTGTGCGAAGTCGCGCATCTGGCCGGCAATCTCGGTCGCATGCGCATCGATTCCAACCTGTCCGCCGTACTGGGCCAGGATGCCATGTCGGCGGTTGCCGAGGCGATCACATTGCTAACCGGCGCGCGCGGCGCTATGGTCCGGGCGCACGGACACCTTAACGACGTCAAGACCAAGATCGGCTGCGGTGCGGTGCTCGATGGCGGTCTTCAGGACAAGGGTGACAACGACCCCGTCAATCCGAGCAATCCGACGGGGAGGTTAAGACCAGTGGCGGCCTGATGGACATAACGCGGTGGATTTGGGCGTATGGCACAGCGATTCTTTGTGTCATCCTGTCGATCATCGCTTTCATCCGCGGCGGCGCTCCCGAACGTTGGGGCGCCGCCGTTTTGCTTATTTCCTGGTTCGTCACGCCGCTGGTCGACAATCATCATGGCTTCCGCACCGGCATTTTCATCGTCGATGTCATCACCTTGTTTGCTTTTGGGGCTTTGTCATTTTGGTCGCGACGATTGTGGCTGGTTCTGGCAACGGCTATGCAACTGGCGACCGTGGCTACGCACATCGCCGCGCTGGTCGCGCCCGGTATCCTTGGCCGGCCCTACATTATCGTTCTTGGAATCTGGGGCGCATGGGGGCTGTTGCTGGCGATGCTGATCGGTATCCTGACGATACCGAAGCGCCCAATAAATCCCGAACCCGATTGAAACGTCGCTAGATTTTGGCGAAACGCACATGGCCTTCGTGCGCCAGCAGCCACGCCTTGGCGTCCAGCCCGCCGGCAAAACCGGTCAGGCTGCCGTCCGAGCCCAGGACGCGGTGACAGGGCGCGATGATGGACACCGGATTGCGGCCATTGGCGGCACCGACGGCGCGCACGGCCATAGGATTGTCGAGGTCTTCGGCGATCTGCGCGTAGGTCCTGGTCTCACCGAACGGAATACGTAGCAGCGACGCCCATACTGCCTTTTGAAACGCCGTACCGCGCATATCGAGCGGCACGGTGAAGATCGTTAGCCGGCCGGCGAAGTAGTCTTCAAGTTGCTGCTCGGCCTGCCTCAAGACCGGATGATCCGAAGCTTTGCTCATATCGCCGAGACGAACCCGTTTCGGATCGTCATTTTCCCACAGAACGGCGGCCAGCCCCCTTTCCGTAGCTACCAGTTTGAGCGCGCCGAGAGGAGAATTCAGGGTCGTAAAAGCGTATGACATGATGTGCCCTCATATGGATCTGCCACGGCGCAAAAACCATGGATTCTTGACCCCAACTGTGGTCTTTCGTCCTCACCTGACGACAAACCTGTCATTGTTTCGCGGGTGCAACCACATTTCTCAGACGGTTATTGTTCGCCCTGCCGTATTAGGTCATAAGCGCCCCGTCAAAATCGATCATCTTTATTTAGGTTCAGTCATAATATGTCATCATTGTCGCTTTTGCGGACGGGAATAAGTCTGATTGCGCTGACCGCGGTCATGCCGGCGGTCGCTATGGCGCAGACCACGACACCGGCCGGCGGTGCCTCTTCGTCTTCCGCCTCAGCCGCATCGCAAGCCCCCGCCACAGCTCAGAAGGCGCCCCCCGCGCCAGCCGCGGCAACGAACCAGGGCGACGGCAGCAGTTCGGACTCGACGACGGTCGTCACCGTGACGGCGCAAAAGCCGATGATCGAGCACAAGATCGACCGCGACGTCTATGACGTCAAACAGGACCCTCAGGCGGCGACCGGTGCGGCGTCGGACGTGCTCAACAACGTGCCGGGCGTCGCCGTCGACAATGACGGTACCGTGTCGCTGCGCGGCAATTCAGGCGTCCAGGTCTATGTCAACGGCAAGAAGTCGGCCCAGATGCAGGGCGACAACCGCGCCTTTACGCTGCAAAGCCTGGCCGCCGACGACGTCGACTCGATCGAAGTCATTCCCAATCCCGGTGCGGCCTTCGGGGCTGACTCGGCGGGTGGCATCATCAACATCGTCATGAAGCGTGGCCGCGCCATCAAGCCGCAGACCTCGTTCAATATCACGGCCGGCGACCAGGGCCGCGCCGGCTTTGGCCTACGCAGTGGCCACACCTTCGGCAAGCTGAAGCTGAACGGCAGCATCAACCTCAACCACGGTGCCGGCGGCAATGGTCGCGGCGGCGGTGGCGGCGGTTCGGGCGGCGCCAGCCCCAAGGTCAAGTCATTCAGCGACCGTCAGACGCTCGATCCGACGACCGGCGCCGTGACGCGCGAAGATGACAGCAACACAGTCAGCAAGTCGTCGAACAACACCTTGTCGGCCAATATGACGGCCGAATACGATTTCGATGACAGCACCGATCTGACCGGCGACTTCAGCTATTCGAAGCGCGACAGCAAAAGCCATAGCGCCCAGGAAACGCTGAGCTATGACGGTACCCACACCCTGATCGGCGATGTCGCCCGCCTGAGCAATTCTTCGGCACCGTCAGAGAGCATGGACTACCGTCTGACTTTCGATCACCGCGGTCAGGTCGGCTCGACCGAAGACTTCAAGATGCAGCTGTCGCACAGCAACAATCTCACCGACGGCTTGACGGTGACGCGCAACATTTCGCACTTGCCGGCGATTGCTGACACCTATTCGACGCGGGCCTCGAAAAGGCGCGATGGCGTCGATGAATTCAGCGGCGACTGGTCGCATCCGTTGGGCGATTACGACAAGACTCAGCAGCAGTTGCAGCTGGGTTGGTCGATCCAGCGCACGGTCAGCGACAACTATAATTTCCAGTCATTGACCTTGCCCGCGCCGGTGACGCCGCCGGCCTCGCCGCGCACCAATGCGGTGACGCAATTCGATGACGACCAGCTGCTGAGCGCGGCCTACGTCACTTATCAGCGTCAATTCGGCGCGCTGGGTTTCCAGGCCGGCCTGCGCGTCGAAGACCTGCACGAGACGTTCGATGCCGTCAATCCGACCGTGGCCACACCGCCGTCGAATGGCAAGCACGACGAGGTCACCTACAGCCCGAGCATCTTCGTCACCTACAAGCTCAACGACCAGGACGGGCTGAAGTTCATCTATTCGCGCAAGATCCAGCGGCCCAGCGGCCAGCAGCTCGATCCGCTGATCGTCTTCAGCGAGGACGGCCTGAACGCCTCGTCGGGTAATGCCGCGCTAAAGTCGGCGCAAATCGACAAGTACGATGCCGACTACAATCACGATGGCCAGTTGCTCGATTATTCGGCGCAGTTCTATTACAACTCGACGAACGGCAATATCGACCAGGTGGTCAGCTTCCTGCCGAGCGATCCGTCGGTCCTGCTGACCAGCTATCAGAACAGTGGCACGACGCATAACACCGGCATCAGCGGCAGTATCAATGCCCACACGGCCGATCGCAAGTTCACGGTGATCTTCAATCCGAACTACGGCTATACCGACACCACCTATTTCGACCCGACCACCAACCGGATGATGACGGCCAAGGGCCCGAATTCGACGGCCAATTTCCGCACCTTCTATCGCGCCGATGCGACCAATACCTACGTCATCGGCGCCAATTTCCGCGGCAAGACGGTCGGCATCCAGAACTACAGCACCGCTCAGACATCGCTGAACGCGTCCTGGATGCACCAGATCATTCCGGGCAAGATGGTCCTGACGTTCAATGCCTCGAACTTCCTCGTCGGACCAACGCAGAAGCACGTCACCGACAGCGCGGTTGAGCGCGCTATCAGTGAACGCTATGATCAGGCGGCGACCTTCATGGTCAGCCTGCGCTATACGTTCGGCCAGCCGATGCAACGTGGCCAAGGCGGGTTCCGTGGCGGCCGCGGCGGCTTCGGTCCGGGTGGCCCCGGTGGACCGGGAGGCCCTGGCGGCGGCCAAGGGGGCGGAGCGGGCGGTGGCGGATATGGCGGAGGCCCCGGTGGGGGGGGCGGACCGGGCGGCGGAGGATTCTAATCTGCCGGTCGAGCCTTAGAGACTCGATAGGGAGATAAAGATGCGTCTGTTTGCTTTGACCGCTATGACGGCGGCCCTTCTGGTACCGCTGAGCGCTGTGGCGACGCCGTTGTCATGGATTCCGACCTGGTACGCCAGCCCGGAACCGACCGGTTCCACGCCCGTGGCGACGCTGCAGGACGAAACGGTGCGTCAGATCGTCCACGTCAGCGCGGGCGGCAAGATGGTGCGCATTCGCCTCAGCAACGCCTATGGGAATACCGATCTGCATATCGCCAAGGTGGCGGTCGCCGACCGTGGCGTCGGCAGTGCCATCAAGGCGGGCAGCAGTGTCGCCCTCACCTTCGGCGGCCACAGCGACGTTATCGTGGCACCTGGCGGCTATGCCCTGTCCGATCCGATTGTCTTCGACGTCGTGCCGCAGAGTGACCTGGCCATAAGCCTCCAGGTTAGCGGTTCGGTGTCGTTGTCTACCGTCCATCTGACCCAGCGCAAGGCGGCCTATTTCGCCACGGGCGACGCCGTCGATGCTGTGACCTTCCCGACAATCGCCGCACCGGCGACTGGCGATCAAGGCCTGTGGCTGAGCGAGGTCGAAGTGGCGCAATCGCCGGCCAAGGCCGCCGTCGTTGCCTTCGGCGATTCGATCACCGACGGCGCCGGCCCCAAGGCCGATACCAATGCGCCGTGGCCTGACGTGCTGGCCGACCGCCTGATCAAGGCGAAAATGCCGCTGTCCGTCATCAACGCCGCGATTACTGGCAACCGGCTTCTGCATGCCGGCTCGTGGGCGCCGTTCGGCGCGGCGGGTGTGGCGCGCTTCGACGGCGACGTGCTGGCACAACCCAACGTCAAGGCGGTCGTCGTCCTGCTCGGTATCAACGATATCGGCCAGTATGGCTCAGGCGCCCAGGAAGCCGCCGACGTCCGCGATATCGAAACCGGCCTGGCGCAACTGGCGGCCCGCGCCCACGAAAACGGCTTGAAGATCTATGTCGGCACGCTGACGCCGTTCAAGGTGACGACGATCAAGGCCTACTATTCCGACGAAAAAGAAGCGCAGCGCGAGGCGGTCAATGCCTGGATCCGCGGCAATTCCGCCGCCTTCGATGGCGTCGCCGATTTCGACAAGGCGCTGGAAGACCCGGCCAATCCCGGCCATATGCGCGCCGAATACGACTCCGGCGATCACCTGCACCCGAGTGCGGCGGGCGATGCCGCCATTGCCGGCGCTATTCCCCTGAATTGGTTCAGGTAGGGTCGACGGCCCGGCTCATCCCGGCGACCATCAGGCGGTGCATGTCCTTTTGCTTCTCCGGCGTCATGGCCCCAAGCGCACCCTGGTCTTCGGGGCGGATGTGAGCGACCGGATCGCCGTGCTGGCCGAAGACGTAGTAGTCGAACATGGTCTTCCACACGTCGCGCTGTTCGGCCGGCAGGTCGCGCAGATTGAGAATAGCGTGCAGCAGGGTGTCGTATGGTGAGCCAAACGGTGTCGGCGTGTCATTCCACCAGTAATTGACCAGGATATTGAACGGCTCGAACGAACGCACATGGTGCCACCAGGCATAGGGCACATAGACTGCGTCCCCGGGCTCGAGATCGGCATATTCGGCCGCGTCCAAGGCCTCGCGAAAGCGCGGATGGCGGTCGAAATCGGGGTCTTCCAGACTGGCCAGACTGACCGGCGGGCCGGCAAGGGTATGCTCGAACGGCCCGACATAGAGATTGGGCAACTGCTCCGGCGGAAACAGGGTGAAACGCCGCCGCCCGGCGACCAGCATGGCGATATTGCTCGACAGGTCGTAATGGGTCTGCACGCGCAGGGCATTGCCGATCCAGATGCGCGGCTTGACCGACGGCGGCAGGAAATCGATGAAGTGGTCGCGGATGATCTGCGGCAGATAGTCCTCGACAGGGATCGACTGGATGTAGACCGACGGCGGATTGGGATCGGCGCGGATATCGAGAATGCGATCGACGACCGGCGAAATCGGGTGCGCGGCCTTTTCGAAATTGAAGCTGCGCAGCGTATCGCCGTAGAAGAACTCACCCTTGATCTGTGGCAGGCCGAAATAGATTTCAGCCGGACGGCCATTGTCGACGGTCTTCAGGTAGCCGGCGACAGCCTCGTCCGACTGTTTGGCCAGTTGCACCATCGGCCAGCCGGCGCCCAACCCCTTCATCAGGACCGGACGACGGCCGGGCAGAATGTCGCGAGCGAAGATTTCGGCGGTGACGTTTTCGACGACGGTGACGGGACGCATGAGTTGACTTTCGGAACTTACTTTCAGGCGGTCGCGGCCATGGCATCCAGATCGGATGCGCAGTGCTGGGCAATGAAGTCAGCGTGACTGGGCATCAGGTCGGCCGTCTGGCGGATAACCGTCTTGATGTCGTGCAGGCGATCGATGACCTCCTGGTCGCTCATCGCGTCGGCGACCGGATCGTAGCTGCGCGACTTGAGCTCCTGCCCGGTCATTACCGCGAACCACGAGGTGTCGTTGAACAATTCTTCGGCGTCGCGGAAGATGCGGCCCCGGCTTTCGAAGATGCGGATTTTTTCCGCCAGGCTGTCGGGAATGTCCATGGTCCGCACATAGTTCCAGAACGGTGTGTCGTCGCGCGTCGTAGCCTTATAGTGCAGGGTGATGAAGTCTTTGACGTGATCGTATTCGCGGCCGGTAGCGAAGTTGTAGCGGTCGATGTCGGCCTGTTCGAAGCCGCGATCGGGGAACATGTTGAGCAGCTTGGCCAGACCCGCCTGGATGAAATGGATCGAGGTCGATTCCAGCGGCTCGATAAAGCCGCTCGACAGGCCGATGGCAACAACGTTCTTGACCCAGAAGGTCTTGCGCCGGCCGGTCTGAAAGCGGATCAGACGCGGCTCGGCCAGAACCTCGCCATCGAGATTATTCATCAGGGTGTCGCGGGCGGCATCCTCGGAGATGAAGCGGCTGGAGAAGACATAGCCGTTGCCGGCGCGGTGCTGCAGCGGAATGCGCCACTGCCATCCGGCCTCGCGCGCCGTGGCGCGGGTATAGGGCGTCGGCGCGCCGGCATTGGCGCACGGCACCGCCCAGGCGCGATCGCACGGCAGCCAGTGCGACCAGTCGACAAAACCCGCCTTCAATGTCTGTTCGATCAGCAGGCCGCGCAGGCCCGAGCAGTCGAGAAAAAACTCCGCCTCGACCTCGCGGCCGTCGGCCAGGGTGACGGAACGAATAAAGCCATCCTCAGGCCGTTGATTGACGGCGACGATCTTGCCTTCGGTGCGACGCACGCCCAGCTTTTCCGAAAAGGTGCGCAGATAACGGGCATAGAGGCCGGCGTCGAAATGATAGGCATAGGCGATACCGGCCGCCGGTGAGCCTTCCTTCTTGATCGGGCGCATGAAGCGGTTTTCGCGCGCCGCTACCGCCTGGAGATTGTAGTCGGCAACCGAGTCGGCCATGCCGAGCGTCTGGAGCTTTTGCCAGAAAGCGTGAAACGACACCCCGCGCATATCGATGCCGAAGGGTCCGAACGGATGGAAATAGCGCGCGCCCTTGCGGCTCCAGTCGACGAATTCGATGCCGAGCTTGAACGAGCCACGGGTGTGGCGGATGAAATCATCCTCGTCGATGCCGAGCAGGCGATTGAAGGTGGCGATGTGCGGGATCGTCGCCTCCCCCACCCCAACGGTACCGATCTCTTCGGACTCGACGAGCTCGATATCGGCAAAACCCGGCCCCAGCAGCTTGCTGAGCACGGCAGCGCTCATCCACCCGGCGGTGCCGCCGCCGATAATGGCGATTTTCCTGATCCTGTCGGCTTTCATTGAGCTCTCTTACGCGGTTTGAGCAGGGGCCGGCACGTCCGACGCCGCCTTGCAATGGTGGTCGATAAATTCGGAATGGCCGGGCAGGCTTTGCGCCGTGCGCGCCAGGATCTCGCGCATGCGCATGAGATTGTCGCGCAGTTCGGCCTCGGGCAAGGCGTCGACCAGCGGATCATGGCCTTCGGGCACCATACCCTGACCATGGAGGATGGCCAGCCAGTTGTCTTCGGCGAACAGGTCTTCGTCGTGACGGATCAGCCGGCCCTTATGAGCAAACAGGTCGAGCTTCTGACGCAGAGCATCGGGCACCTCCATGTCGCGGCAATAGGTCCAGAACAGCGTGTCATCGCGCTTGGTCACCTTGTAGTGGGCGATAATGAAGTCTCGGATCTGGGCATATTGCGTGCCGAGCAAGGCATTGTATTCGCTGCGCTCGGCAGCGTTGAAGCCCTGATCAGGGAACAGACTGAGCAGTTTTCCGATGCTGCTCTGGATCAGGTGAATCGAGGTCGATTCCAGCGGTTCGAGGAAGCCCGACGCCAGGCCAACCGAGACGCAGTTCTTTTCCCAGAAGGTTTCGCGCCGGCCCGTGGTGAAGCGGATGAGGAAGGGGTCACGCAGCATCCGGCCGTCGAGGCTGCGCACCAACGCTTCGCGGGCGGCCTCCTCCGTAGTGAAATCGGTGCAGAAGACGTGGCCGGTGCCGGTGCGATGCTGCAGCGGGATGCGCCAGATCCAGCCGGCGTCCTGAGCTGTCGCCCGCGTATAGGGCGTCAGCGGCTCGACCGCGGCACAGGTCGCCGCCCACGCCCGGTTATTGGGCAGATAGCGGCTCCAGTCGATATAGGGCACTTTCAAAGCGCCGCCGATCAACAGGGCGCGAAACCCGGTGCAGTCGATGAACAGGTCGCCCGGAATTTCGCGGTCATGGTCCAGCCGCAGGGCGTGGATGTGGCCGGTTTCGGCATCGAGCGGCACATCGACGATCTTGCCTTCGATACGGACCACGCCCTGGGCCTCGGCGCGCTTGCGCAGGAAACGGGCGTAGAGCGCCGCATCGAAATGATAGGCATAGCGCATGGTGTGCAGCACCGGCCCCATGTCGCGCGTCGGGCGGATGAAGCGGTTGGCCGCGGCGGCCAGGGCGCAGAGATTGTACTCGGACAAGGCGCCGAGTGCCGGGAAGCCGCGCTGCGCCTGGGCGAAATAGAACTGGTGGAATTTCAGCCCCTGCATATCCTGGCCATAGGTGCCGAAGGGGTGGATGTAGCGCGCGTCCTTGGCGCCCCAGCCGATGAAGTCGATGCCAAGCTTGTAGGCGCCCTGGGTCGCCTTGAGGAACTCGTCTTCGTCGATGCCGAGCTTGGCGTTGAAGCTGACGATCGGCGGGATGGTCGCCTCGCCGACCCCGACAATGCCGATGTCGTCGGATTCGACCAAAGTGATGCTGACCGTCTTCGGCAGCGAATACGACAGGGCGGCCGCGGTCATCCAGCCGGCGGTGCCGCCGCCGGCGATAACGACGCGCTGGATCGGTTGAAGGGTCATGAGCGCGCTCCCTTTATCTGAGGCTGTGGCATGCGAAAGGGCGGCATGGCGTCGGCCGTGCGCGCCACCTGTTGTCGCAAGGCATCGAGGGTACGGCGGATGTCGCTGGCGTTCAGGCTGTCGATGCGCGGGTCGTAGCGTTGCGGCCTTAAGCCCAGACCCGACAGATACATGAACCAATCCTGTGCGTTGAAGGTTTCCTCATCGACGACCGGTACCCGCCCGCGGCTTTCAAACTGCACGATCTTGCGCCGAAGCGGCTCTGGCCAATCGCCATCGCGGTGTTGCACGGCCTCGCTCGCCAGGACGACATCCACCTGACGATCATAGGCCAAGGCGGTCAGGGCGTTATATTCGTCGCGCAAGGCGGGATAGAAGCGCAGGTCCGGGAACAGGCCCAGCAGGCGCACCAGGGCCCGCTGCAGCCGGTGCAGGCTTGAGATGCCAAGCGGCATCAGAACCCCCGCCGCGTTGCCGAGCGCCAGGCAGTTGCCGAGCCATGCCTGGGCCACCCGGCCCTGAACGAAATCGCTCGATCGCGCCGGTTCACCAAGAAAGCGCGCGGCGGATGCCTCATCCAGGCTGTTCGGATCGTGGAACAGGCTGACCACCTGACGGTCAGCCAGGTTGAAGGCCAGCGACACCCCCTCATCCATCGCCGTGGCGACATTTAAGGCATGGGTTGATGGGGCCACCTGCGACACCGTGCTGAGCCGCCGCGCGCCCGATTGCGGCACCGGCTGAAAGTCGAAACCCGGCAAGGCGCGCAGCAATCGCGCCTCGGCGCCGGTGGCATCGATGAAAAAGTCACCGGCGATCTCGCCGGCGTCGGTCATCAGGGCGCGGATATGGCCCTTATCATCGATATCGGCCCTGGCTTGCGTCACGGCGATGGGCATCAAGCCACAGCGCAAGGCCGCCATCTTCAACCCCTGAGCATAGGCGGCAACGTCGAGGGTCAGACCGTAGGTATAGCTGGCACGGATCGAGTCATCATTGGCCGGGCCGGCAAAACGGCCTTGGCGTCCTGCCGTTGCGGCGAGATTGAAGTCTTCGCTGCCAACCTCCGGTTCGCTCTGCTGCAGCCACGTCAGGAAATGCTGGAACTCAACGCCGTGCAGCGTCGTGCCAGTTTCGCCGAAGGCTTGGATGAAATCGCCACCCAGGCCAAAATCGCGCATCTGCGTGCCGAGGCACGGCAGGGCATGAGAAAATCGCGCCACCTCCGGCTCGGCCAGGCCCAGCAGGCCGTGAAAGGCCCGCAACGGCGCCGGCGCCATTTCCGCTTCGCTAAGACAGGCCGTATCGCCGATCGTGCGCCATTCGACGACGCGGATATCGTAGTGCGCATCGAGCGCCCGGCTGAGGCACAGCGCAGTCATCCATGCCGCTGTGCCGTCGCCGGCGATGACGACGGTCTTCAGCCTTTGATCAATCATGACACACCCGCGGCGGCCGGTGTGAATGGCGAAAAACGGTCGAGGAAGTCGGCGTGAGCCGGCATGGCGTTGACGGTCGTATCGACTTCGCGCCGCACCTGAGCCAGGGCTTGGGCCAATTGCGTTTCATCCAGGCGATGGCTCAACGGATCGTAGGCCTCCGGAACAATCCCCTGACCAAGATAGACGGCAAGCCAGCTCGGTTCGAGGAAAAAGCCTTCCTTGTAACCGACAACGACACCCCGGCTCTTGAACAGATCGATCTTGCTCTGCAGCGAAGCGGGGATAGCCATGGTGCGCACATAGTTCCAGAACGGCGTGTCGTCGCGCGTCGTGGCATGATAGTGCAAGATGAGGAAATCGCGCACGGCCTCGTATTCACGCGCCATGGTGCGGTTGAATTCATCGCGGTCGGCGTCGCGGAAGGCGGCATCCGGCATCAATTCGACCAGATGGGTCACCGCCAGCTGAATCAAATGGATCGAGGTGGATTCAAGTGGTTCGAGGAAGCCGCTCGACAGCCCGATAGCGACGACGTTTTTGTTCCACGATTGTCTGCGCACGCCGGTCAGGAAACGCAGCAGTTTCGGCTCGGCCTGCGGTGTGCTTTCGAGATTGTCGAGCAGCGTGTCGCGGGCAGCGGATTCGTCGATGAAGCGGCTGGAAAAGACATAACCGTTACCGACGCGATGCTGCAGCGGAATGCGCCATTGCCAGCCGGCGTCGCGCGCCGTCGCCCGGGTGTAGGGACTGATAGCCGCCGCCCCTTCCCCACCAAACCCACACGGCACCGCCCAGGCCCGGTCGCAGGGCAAATAGGGGCTCCAGTCGTCATAGCCGGTCTGCAAAGTCTGTTCGATCAGCAGGCCACGAAAGCCCGAGCAGTCGATGAACAGGTCGCCTTCGACGTGTTCGCCGTTTTCCATGACTACAGCCGTCACGTGGCCGGTGTCCGACGCTTGTTCGACCGAGACCACCTTGCCTTCGGTGCGCACCACACCCCGCGATCGCGACAGGCGGCGCAGGAAGCCAGCATAGAGCGAGGCGTCGAACTGGTAGGCATAGGAAAAGGTTGAGGCCGGCGACGACGGATCCTCCGACGGCACGATGAATTTGCCGTCGTGCGACATCTTCACCGGCACCGAATAGTCGCAGATCGGACGCAGATCGCCCGCCTGACGAGCGCGCAGCCAGTGGTGGTGAAATCCCACGCCGGCGAGATCGCGGCCGTAGGCGCCGAAAGGGTGGACGTAGCGCGCGTCGCGGCTCCCCCAGCCGACGAATTCGATACCGAGTTTGAAGGTCGCCGCCGTCTCGCGCATGAACTGGCGTTCGTCGATGCCGAGGCGCTGGTTGAAGAAGCGGATATGAGGCACGGTGGCTTCGCCGACGCCGACTGTGCCGATCTCCTCAGACTCAATGAGATGGATGGCCAATTGGTCTGGCCTATACAGACGCGACAGTGCCGCGGCCGTAATCCATCCCGCTGTTCCTCCGCCTAAGATAACAATTTTTCTAATTTTTTTTACGTCCGGCATCGGCCAATGCTGTCCTGAATTTCCGGCAAAAGCAACAGTACTCGCGCGATATGGTCCATTTGATGCAAGTCATGTGCACCCGCGAAGCTGCTGATTATGTAGTATAATTCTATTTTCCTCAATTTACGCAGACAAATATGTTAGCGGTACCGTAAAATGCCCGGTCAATTCGATTGTGCAGCGCAATATTACCGCCGTGCCTGAAAAGACACATGCTCAAAAGGTTTGACTTCTTCCAGCCGATAAACATGACCAAAACCGCTGTAACGCCGTTGACATATTCCGGACACTATGTTCATCGTGCGCAATGGTAGCGTTAACAAGACGCTTCCTGATAATAAATGCCTGGGAGAGAATTGTGAAAAAAATCAGCAGAAATCGCCGCGGCTCGGCCGTGGCGTTATGGTTGGGTGGCGTCTCGGCCATAGCCCTCGGAGGCTTGGCGGCCGGCGCCTATGCCGACCCGCAGGCGGCCGCCAAGGCGACACCCTCCGCGTCCGACAATGGCGACACAACCGTGGTCGTAACCGCCATCCGCCGCAGCCTCAAAACATCGCAACAAATCAAGAAAGACTCCGACGTTATCGTCGACTCGATCACCGCCGACGACATCGGCGCCCTGCCCGACCGGTCGGTGACCGAAGCCTTGCAACGGGTTCCGGGCGTCGCCATCAACCGCTTCCAGGCCGTCACTGACCCGGATCACTTCTCGGTCGAAGGCTCGGGCGTCACCGTGCGCGGTCTGAACATGACGCGGTCGGAACTGAACGGCCGCGATACCTTCTCGGCCAATAACGGTCGCGCGCTTAGCTTCGCCGACGTTCCCGCCGAACTGATGGGCGGCGTCGACGTCTTCAAGAACCCGGACGCCAGCATGATCGAAGGCGGCGTCGCCGGTACGGTCAACCTGCGCACCCGCCTGCCGTTCGACTCGAAGAAGCAGATCCTGTCGTTCTCGGCCGAAGACAGCTACGGCGACTTCGTCAAGAAATCCGACCCGACCTTCTCGGGCCTGTACAGCAACCAATGGCACACCTCGATCGGCGACCTCGGTCTGCTGGTCGATCTGACCGACTCGAAGCTGACGACGCGTTCGGACGGCCTCCAGGTCGCCAACTATGCCTGCCGCCACAACATCGTCACCTATCCCAATGGGGGAACGACCGGGACGCCGATCACGCCGACCACCTGCACCGACAGCAACGGCGTGACGGGTCCGGGCGTCTACTTCCCGCGCGGCGCCGACATGCGTTCGCAAATCACCTCGCGCGAACGCAAGGGCTATGCCCTGGCGGCGCAGTGGCGCAGCAATGACGGCAAGGAACTGGCTACGCTGCAATTCCTGCGGTCGGATGCGACCCAGGCGTGGACGGAACACGCCATCGAAATCGCCACCGACAACGTCACCTCATCGACCCTGGTCGACGGCACGCCGCTCGACTCGTTCCCGGTCTACGGCACCGCGGTAACGACCGACAATAACGGCATCTTCACCAGTGGTACCCTGTCCGGCGGCTATACCGGCTGGCGTGGTGACAACCGGTCTCCGGCCTTTGGTCTGCAATCGAACGACATCTATCGCAACCAGCAACAGGAATTCGTCACTCAAGATACCAGCTTCAACTTCAAGTGGAATCCCAACGATAAGTGGGCGTTCAAGTTCGACATGCAGCATGTCGATTCAAGTGTCGACATCACCGACAACACCATCTGGGGTTCGGTCGTTCAGGACGTCGCCATTCAACTGAACGGCAATAACTTCCCGACCATCAACTTCACCGCGCCGACCAATCAGCAGACAGGGTCGGGCAAGTCCTGCCCCACCACCTGCACCAACGGCCAGACGTCCAACGGCACCTACGATACCGGCGCGCACAACACGCTGTCGGATCCATACAACAACTGGTGGCGTTCGGCGATGGACCACTGGGAACGCAGCGACGGTCAGGAAAACTCGCTGCGCGCCGACGGTGAATATTCGTTCGGCGACAATAATTGGGTGAAGTCGGTCGACTTTGGCGTCCGCTGGTCGATGCGCGAGCAAACGACCCGCTTCTCGACCTATAACTGGGGTGTTCTGTCGGAGACCTGGGGTGGTTCGGGTCCGGTCTACATGGATCAGACCCTGACGGCCGGTCCGGATGCCGGCAAGACCTCGGCTTCGGTCATTGGCGCCTTTGCCTTCGACAACTTCATGCAGGGCAAGACGAACAATCCGACGACCCAGTCGGGGGCGCGACTGTTCTATACCGGCAACGCTGTCACCAACTATCCCGACTATGTCGCTTTCGCCCAGTCGGTTATCGCCAGCTGGGGCGGTCACGGTGCCCTGGCGACCTGCCCGAACTCCGGCGGTTCGACCTATAGCTATAGCGGCACCGGCTGGGTGCCGATCCCAGATCGCTGCGGTGTCAATACCGACCCGAACAGCAAGGACTACGGCTTCCTGCCGCAGGAAATCAATCCTGTGAAGGAAGTAAACAATGCTGCCTACCTGATGCTCAACTTCCGTCATGACCTCGAAGGCGATGCCGGCACCATCACCGGTAATTTCGGCCTGCGCTATACCGACACCAAGCGCTTCTCGCAGGGCTATCAGGCCTATCCGATATCCGGCAGCTACCCGACCGACGCCACCTGCACCACGCAGGCAGCTCAGGCGGCCGCTCAAACACCGCCGCAAACCGTTACCGGCTTCTGTGCCCTGGGGGCTTCGGACAAGGCCAATCTGAGAGCCTGGTCGAACGGCGCCATCAGCCCGATCAACAGTGGCATCCGCTACAATTACCTGTTGCCGAGCTTCAATTTGAGGTACGCGCCGCGTAAGGATCTCGTTCTGCGCGCCGCCCTGACTGAAACCCTGACGCCTCCGGACGTCGGCCTGGTCCGGGCCTATTATAACCTGGCCGCGCCCACCGTGGTCGCCGGCTCGCCGCCGGTCATCCAGACCAGCGTCAACCAAGTCGTGGTTGGCAACCCGCAACTGAAGCCGACGACGTCGAACAATGTCGACCTGTCGGGTGAATGGTACTTTGTACCGAACGGTGTTGGCTCGCTGACCCTGGCTCTGTTCCACAAGGACCTGCACGGCGTCCTGACCAACGGTTCGGGTATCGTGGCGTTCACCAACGCCGGCGTGACCTACAACCTGCTGGTCACCCAGCCGCAGAATGCCAAGGATGTCGGCCATGTTGACGGCTTCGAACTGGCCTATCAGCAGACCTACGACTTCCTGCCGGGCGCGTTCGGCGGTCTTGGCATCAACGCCAACTATGCCCGCATCAACTCGCAGGGTGTGAAGCAATCGACGCTGTCGAACACCGACCCTTCGGCCGGCGCGGGCACGACGTCGCTCTACGACACCTCCAAGCTGCCGTTGCAGGGCCTGTCGAAAGACAATGCCAACTTCGAAGTCTTCTATGAAAAGTACGGCATCTCGGCACGTCTGGCCTACAACTATCGGTCCGACTTCGTCATCACCGTCCGCGACGTCATCGTGCCTTATCAGCCGATCGTCCAGGCCGCTGACGGCCAGCTTGACGGCTCGCTCTTCTACCAGCTGACTCCGCAGGTGAAGATCGGCATCCAGGCCGTCAATCTGAACGACAACGTCGTCAAGACCAAGGCCGTGATCAGCACGGACGGAAGCAAGCCGCTTGAAGCTGGCCGTTCCTGGTTCATGAACGACCGCCGCTTCACCTTCATCGTGCGCGGTACGTTCTAGACTTTTGGCTAACCCCTTTTGACCGGAGTGGCGTATGCGCCGCTCCGGTCTTACCGAGGTTCTTCCTCCCTAAGTCTTAGGGGCGGCGTCTTTTCCCGGACGCCGCATTTTTTTGTCTGCTGTTTCGCCACGGATCAGCAAAAACGCGCTCGCTGCCGCACCGAGGCAGGCGATAGCACAGGTGATCAGGGCTGCATGAAAGCCGGCGATCAGAGACTGACCCGAAATGCCCAGTACGCCTCCCAATAAGGCGGTGGCGATCATGCCGGCGGTGCGGGCCACAGCGCTGTTCAGGCCTGAAGCTGCCCCGGTATGCGCGCCATCGACCGAAGACAACACCGCCGTGGTCAGCGGCGCCACCGCCGCGGCCATGCCAATAGCGATGACCAGAACGCCGGGAAAGACCTGTGTCCAATAGGCGGCATGGCCGTCAATGCGTAATAGCAATAGAAAGCCCATCGCAACGAACACTGGCCCGATCGTCAGCGGAAGCTTCGCGCCAATGCGTTCCGCCAGTCCGCCCATCACTGGCGATGCCAGAGCCAGGATCGTGGCGAACGGTAGCAAGGCCGCCCCTGCGGCGGTCCCGGAATAGCCGGCAGCACTGATCAGCACATAGGGCACAAGCACCATCAGGGCACCCAACGCGCCATAGAGCAACAGGGTCAGCAATGTCAGCCCGGAAAAGGTCGCCGAGGCGAACATCGACAGCGGCATCATCGCCCGGTCGCGGCGCACCTTTTCGGTCCACAGGAAGCCGAGGGTAAACGCGCCGCCGATGATACAGGCGCTGATGGCCAATGGTGTCCAGCCGCCGGAGCCCGAGCCTAACGTCAAGCCATAGGTGATTGCGCCCAAGCCAGCGGTGATCAAAATAGCGCCCACGACATCAAGCGGCATGGCGGGCGTATTGGGCTTGGTGTCGCGCACAAAAATCATCGCCAGGGCGATGGCCGCAACGGCTGGCGGCAAATTGATCAGGAAAATGCTACGCCAACCGACAAGGTCGATCAGCCAGCCGCCCAATACCGGGCCGATCGCGCCCATGACGGCACCCGCCGCCGCCCAGATACCGACAGCTCGGCCTTTGGCTTCGCCGGAAAATGTCGCGCCCAGAATGGCCAGGCTGTTGGGCAGGAGGATAGCCGCCCCCACACCTTGTGCGGCCCGCGCGGCCAGAAGCCAGGCCAGGGTCGGCGCCACGGCGCAGCCGAGAGAGGCCACCGCAAATATCGCCGTGCCGATGATCAGTAGTCTTTGGCGGCCATAACGGTCACCGGCGGCGCCGCCGACCAGCAAAAGCGCGCCCAGCGGCAGCAGATAGGCATTGATCACCCACTGCAGATCGGCGGCATCGGCCTTGAACGAGGCGTGGATCGCCGGCAAGCCGACATTGACGACGGAGCCATCGATGAACGACAGACTAGACGCCAGAATGGTCGTCAGCAGAATCCATGGCGCTTGCGGGATCGGCTGCGGTCGAGGCGTCATGTCCGGCTCCCTTTCTGTTTCGAAGCGAGTCTTCGGGGGAACAGTGACCGGAGTGTGGGTGAGCCGCCCTCGCTTGGCAAGGCCCGACGCGCTCAGCCATTTGGCCGCCGAAACGGTAGCGGCCGCATCGTCAGATGGCTGATGATTTTACCAAGTCAGAATTTTCCCTGCAGTTTACACCGTCCGCCAACGGACAACGCCTCACCGTGCAGCGTCGATGCGCTGCAGATGTGCCTCGAGGTCGGCCAGCGCCACCGGCTTGACCAGATAAAGATCGAAGCCAGCCTCTTTGGCGCGCTGGCGATATTCGTCCTTGCTCCAACCCGTTTGGGCGATGAATACGGTCTTCGCCAAGGCCTCGATCGTGCGCAGCCGAATACAAAGCTCGAAGCCATTCATGCCGGGCAGGCCGATATCCGTCAGCACGACGTGCGGCAAATAGACATGGCTTTCAGCGATCGCCGCATCCGGTGTCAAAGCCAGGCGGTAATCATAGCCCAGGCTTTCCACCATCCACCCCGTGGTCTGGGCCGCGGCTTCATTGTCCTCGACGACAAGGATGCGCAGCGTATCATCGCCATCCGGTTTCACTTTACCGATCCAATTCAAATGCATTCATTTTTACAAAGCTTTGCCATGGCCACATTGCGGCCTTATGCCGTCTGAACCAAAACAGAGGGCATGCCCAAGATCCAGGACGTTACGCTTGTGTTCACCGGTAACATTTCGCCTGAAAGGCGTCCGTCCACTTGTGAACATTGACGCGTATTTTTCACGAGACGACCTATGACGCCCACCCATAGCCAACTCACCCAGAACAGCCTGCTGGCGGTGCTGCAAGCCACTGATCGCGACAGACTGGAACCGCACCTGCTGGCCATAGACATGCCGGCGGGTGGCGTCCTGCTGCATGCCGGCCAGGAAGTGGTCGACACCTGGTTTCCGTGCGGTCCGGCCCTGGCGGCCTTTTGCGTCACCTCACCCGAGGGCCAGTCGGTCGATGTCGGCTTCGTCGGCCGCGAAGGCGCTCTGGGCGGCATCGTCTCTAACGGCCACGTCCCGGCCTACGCCACCGTCGTGGTGCGCATGGCGGGGCCGTTTTTGCGCATCAAGACAACCGCCCTTGAGCAGGCCAAGCTCGACTCGCTCAGCCTGCGCCACTGGTTTTCGCGCTATTCCGATTGTCTGCTGGCCCAGGTGTTCCAGACGGCCGCCTGTAACGCCACCCATACCATCCGCCAGCGCGTCGCTAAGCTGATCGTCGCCGGCATGGCGCGCACCGGCGAAACCGAGCTGGCGATGACCCAGGAACAGCTTGCCGACATGCTGGGCGTGGGCCGCACCTTCGTCAGCCGCGTCATCGGTGGCATGCGCAGCGAAGGCATGATTGAATCCCGTCGCGGCCGCCTGCTGATCCGCGACACCACGGCATTAAAGTCGGCTTCCTGCCGCTGCAACATGGCGGTCGAGGATCATTTCGACGCCGTGCTGCACGGCATCTATCCGGTCCCGGCCTAATCGGGAAGCGTCACCCCGCTCAAGCGCTCGCACCCGGCGATGAGCTGGTCTTGCAAGGCCTCATCGCGGGCTTCAGGGTTGGGGTCACGTTCGCGTTTGTGGAAGAAATAACGTCCGCTGACCTGGGTTGTCGGGTCTTCGCCAGCCGCCAACCATGCCTGAGTTTCTGCGCCTTTAGCCAGATCGTCCGGCGCCCCCGGTCCACCCATCCGTGTCGCCACCCAGCCTGGCTCGACCGCGTTCGACCGCACGTCCGGCCAACGACGCGCAATGGCAAAGGCCAGCATGGTGTCGTGCAGCTTGGATTGGGCATAGGCCTCCGCCGCCCGCCACGGTCGCGCCTTCCAGGTCAGGTCGTCGATATGGGCTCGCGCACTCTTGTGCATGCCTGATGACATGTAGATCAGCCGCTTCGGCGGAGCGATCAAAGCGGTTAGGACGTACACGGACAATGTGTTAATGGCGAAGAGATGCGGCAAGCCGTCCGCGGTGATTTGCGGCGCTTCCTGATAGCCGACGGCGGCATTGTGAATGACGGCATCGCAAGATCCCAGGGCGTTGACCTGCGCAGCGACGTCTTTCGTGGCAGCGATGGTTGATAGATCACCGATGATAACGGCTCTGGCCTGCGGTACCTGCTCATGCGCCGCGGCGGCGCGCTCGGCATTGCGGCCATGCAGGATAACCTCGTGCCCCCAATCGGCCAGTAATCGCCCGGCCATTAGGCCCAGACCCTGTGCCGACCCGGAAATGAAAACACGCGCCATGGTCACCTCCTATGCGATGTTTGGCATGTCGGCGGGCTAAGCCCCGATCACAAGGCAATACGCTGGTTTGCCATCAAGTGGAAATGGCGCTTAATCCCTTTAACTGTAACGGTTACAGGTTGCGCGGTCACTGATACCCCGATAATCGCTTGGGGCACGCCCGTGGTATCGGTGACCAGTCGCGCCGTGCCGTCGACGCGCGCAACCGGCTTGCCGCTGATATGCAGATCCGCGCCCTTGGCGTCGTAGCGCATCTCGGCCGTGACGCCGCCATCGGTTTTCAGGGTGAAGCGGCCGCCCTTGGCCGCGGCATGGCCTGGGCGGACGTTCCACCACAGGGCGTCGGGCTGCTCGACGATCCCCGCCAGCCGCCACGTATAGTCCATCATCACCAGGGCCGCGGGCGAATAGTTGGGCGCATCGCCTGCCGTGAATGCCCCGGTCAACGGATCGATCTGTTGACGGAAGGTCATGTCGGCGATCAATGCCCGGCACCAGGCGTCCATCATCTCGGCGAACTCTGCCGAGCGGCCATAGTGCTCCATCCACCGCGAGGCGCGAAGCGCCGTCAGCGCCTGCGAGGCGCCGCCCCACGAATTGGACGGGATCGGCCGCACAAAGGTCGGATCGTCCAGCGCGATCGAGGATAGCGGATAAGGCGCCCAGAAGGCCCTGGGGTTATGGATCTGCCGCGTCCACAAGTCGTCGAACAGCTTTTGATCGACGACATGCTCGCCACAAACGCGGCTCAAAACATCACTCCGCACACGGACGAAATGATTATCCGCGTCCAGATCGTAAAAAGCCGCATCGTCGGCGACGTAGAGCTTCGACAGGATCAGTTGCCTGATCGTCTCGGCCTGGTCGGCCCAGCGATCGGCTTCAGATGTCTTGCCCAAGGCCTTGGCCATCTCCGACAGGGCGATACGCGCGCCATAGGTCGTCGCCGACAGGTCGGGGCACAGACGCGGCAGGGCGTAGCCCGGCGGGAAATTCTTGGCGTCCTTGTTCGGGCATTGCGGCGGAATACCTGCCCAGCGTGGCGAATTGTCGTGGCCGGTATCGTAGGTGCAAAAGCCCTCGATCAGGCCGGTGCCACGCGTATTGCGGTGGCGCATCAGCCACGCATCCCACATCGTCGCGCCAGTGTAGGTCGCATGCAGCAACTCGTCGTCACCGGTCGCGCGTGCGATGTCCCATGCCGTGGCAGCGATCGGTACCACCATCTGAATCTGGCCGAAGCCAGTCTCGGCGACCTTGTTATTGGCCGGCAGCTGACCGTCGGCGCGTTGCAGCTCGAAGAAGCAGAGATGGCTGTGGCGGGCGACATCGGGCCGGACCTTGCGATAGACTAGAGCCTCATTCGGCCCGCATTCCATCCATATGCCCTGATAGGTCGCGCCTTCGATCAACACCGGATGGCTGTAGCGCGGCATGACCTGGACATTGCCGTCGAGAATGGTCAGCGCCTTGTCGTAGGCCGCCTGCCATTTTGCGTCGCTCGTGGTGAACACCGGCGCACTGGCCTGGAAGCTATTTTGCGCCACGGCCGGCCCAGCGACTGCCATTGCGGCCGTTCCGGCCAGGAAGCTGCGACGATCCATCAGCGTGCCTCATGTGTTACGTGAACCCAGTCGATATCGACGAAACCGCCGTCTGCCCCGCCCTGGGTATAGGTAAACAGGCCGGGCCGCGAGCCTTTCCACCACGAGAATTTGGACAGCGGCGTCGCCTCGCCAAAGTCACGGAAATGGCGGCTGTCACGGCTATAGCTGAAGCGCACGCTCTGATCGGCGGTGATCTCGGCGCGAAATTCCATTCTGCCGGAAATGACAGGCCCCTCGGTTTCAACGCCGGCCGACGCGAATGTGAGTCGTGTCTCACCATTCTTACGGACCGCGCCGATCCATGCCGGCTTTACGCCGAACAGCACCAGCCCGGCCCGCTGCCCATCGACCATATGCGACAGGTCAATCCGCGTACTGACGATCTCGTGCGGTCCTTGCAAAATCTGCGTCAGTGTATTGCGCGCCGTGACGAGATAGTCGGCCTGACCGGCCTTCAGGCGCAGCCAGCCCGGCCGTTGCGTCAGGCTCCAGCGCGTATTGTCCGGATTGTGGTTCCATTCCCATTGCAGGCCGAGGTCGGGCGTCGAGAAGTCGTCGCTGTCCTGCAAACGATCGTGGTCGCCTTTCACACCGGCATCGGGCATGGCGTATCGGCTGACCGGATGACCGCCCTCACCCATCTGCGGCCAATCGTCCTGCCAGGTCACCGGTTCGAGATAGTCGATACGGCCAAAAGCGCCGGTCGAATTGAAGTGCACAAACCAGCCCTGGCCCGACGGCGTCTCGACATAGCCGCCTTGGTGCGGTCCTTCGATCGCCGTATCGCCTTGCGACAGCACGACCTTCCAGTCGTAGGGGCCGTAGATATTCTTAGAACGCAGCACGACTTCGGCGCCTTTGCCGACTCCGCCAAACGGCGCGAAAATGTAGTAATAGCCATCGCGCTTATAGAGCTTCGGCCCTTCCAGAACCGGCAGGTTCTGCGGGTCGTTGACGATGATCTTGCCGTCGTCGAGCACATGGGTGCCGTCGACACTCATGCGGTGCAGGATCAGCGGCCCGGCGCCGACCTTGCCGTGGATCAGATAGGCCTGGCCATCATCGTCCCAGAACGGGCAGGGATCCTCATAGTTCGGGCCGGCGATGACCTGAACCGGCGGTGACCACGGCCCTTCCGGACGGGTCGCCGTGGCCATGAAGATGCCTTCCTTGGGCGTTGGCCAGAAGACGTAGAACTTGCCATCGTGGTAGCGGATCGCCGGCGCCCACACGCCCTCGGCATATTTCAGCCCAGGCGCCACTGGCTTGGAGGTCGCATCGGTCAGGGCAAACGGCGCCTTCATGTCGTAGTCGGGCGCGAAGGTCAGTTTCGGCAATACATGCCCGACGATTTTCCAGTGCACCAAGTCGCGTGACTTGAGCACGGGAATGCCTGGTGAGAAGTGAAAGCTCGACGCCACCAGGTAATAGTCCTTACCGGCGCGAATGACGTCGGGATCGGAATAGTCCGCATACAGAATGGGATTGCTGTACGTCGCCGCGGCCAGGATAAGCGCGCTAAGCACCGCACACCCCCGAGGTGTCCAAGGTCGCCTTGATCATCGGCCGCGGATCGCTGCCGGTCAGGGTGAACTTGACATTGATCAGGGTCAGGTTGCGCAGGTGCCGCGTCCACAACCCGTAGGCGGGTGACACTTCGCCGATCATTTGCGGGTCGGGATAGTCGGCGGGCTTTTCGGCAATCGCTGCTTCATCGGGCACGGCAAGCGTCGTTGCCGCCACGCCGATATTGACGTCGCGCAGCACGATGTCCTCGATGACATGGTCGGGCAGCCCCGTGAAATAGGCGCCGCGCGAACCATTATCTGCGCCCGTCACGCGATCATAGACGACGTGGCGGATGTGGCCCGGCGCCGGGCGCTTTTCTTCCGGCCGCACCCGGCCGCGATCACCCAACCGCAGGAACAGCGGCGACGAGGCGCGCACGATGTGAAGGTCAGTGACCAGGATATCCTCAACCGTATTGCCATCGACGCTTTCGAAGGCGACCCCCGACAGGGCCTGACGCCGGTTGCGCGCCCGCATATCATCTGCCGGGCCGCCGACCTCGACCTGACGCACCAGCACGCGGCGGAAATCGCCCTGGCTGTCGGTACCGAATTTGAGCGCGTTGCAAGTGCTGTAGAAATGGCAATTCTCGACCAACACGTCTTCCATCGGCCGCTCGGAAGCGCCCTTGAAGCACAGGCCGTCGTCCTCGGAATTGATGAAGCAGTTGCGTACGATCACCCGGCGGCAGCCGTCGATGTCACAGCCGTCATTGTTGAAATTGGCCTGATTGTCGACGTGGATGCCTTCGATCAGCAGGTCCTCACAATTGAGATAGTTCTGCATCCAGCACGGCGACTCGCGCAGCGTAATGCCCTGGATGTGCACGCGCTGACTGTCGATAATGCGGATGAGGAACGGCCGCCCGGGCGTCCCGCCGGCGGTTTCGGCGCCGTGGAAATGGTCGCCGCGGCCGTCGATGACGCCTTCGCCGCAGATCGAGATATTGACGGCGCCCTCGGCGTGGATCAGCGACTGGTTCATGCCCATATTGCTGTCCATCACGGTCGGCCGCTTGGCCACCCGATCGGGCCAGTCCTTGAGGTCAAGTGAGCCCAACAGTCGGGCGCCACGGGCGATCTCAAGACGGATATTGTCACGCAGATCGACGGTGCCGGAGACGTAGTCACCTTTCGCCAGGCGCACCGTGCCGCCGCCTTTTTGCGCCAGAGCGTCGATGGCCGATTGAATGGCCTTGGTCGATAGCGCATCGCCGCTTTTGTGGCCGAACTGTTCGGGCGTAGCGACACGTTTCGGACCGCTCCACGGTTTGGCGTTTTTGGTCAGCCGCGCCGCCATGGCCTCGAGATCGGTGCGCAACTTGACCGTCCATTCGGGCATGGAACAGCTTTGCGCGCGCGCCACGCCGCCCACGGTCCAGAGCGCAACACCGGCGCCCAAACTCACCCCAAGGCCTGCGCCGAACGCCCGACGCGAAAGATCGACACCCATATCCCTGCTCCTTGTTGTTTGGCGCACTTAACGCCTGTTCCAGTTGGAAAGAAAGCCCGGCGACACTGGGATCGCCGGGCTTGAAGTTACGCGGGTCTAGGGGAGATCCGAACCCGCCGCGGGGGAAGAACGATCCCGCGTCTTCCCGGAGGAACCGGTCAGAACTTGACGTTGGCGCCGAGGAAGATCACGCGACCCTCGACGTCATAGGTGGATGGGATGGTATTGTCGGCCGGCAGCTGGGTCGAACCGAGGATCGGGGGATCCTTGTCGAACAGGTTGCGGATACCGCCGGTCAGCACGACCTTGGACGTCAGGTCGTACGACGCCGTCAGGTCGAAATAGGTCTGGGCCGAGATGACCGGATTGGTCAGGGTGTTAAGCGCCGGCGGCGTGCCGCCCTGACGCAGTGGCACCAGATAGGCATCGGTCGTCACCTTGCCGATATAGCGCGCGCGCACCGACAGGGTCAGCGGGCCGGTCTGCCAGGTTACGCGGCTGGTGCCCTTCCATTGCGGGATCGGCTGGCCGCAGGTGCCGCCGAAAGCGCCGACGCAGAAGTCCTTGATGTTCGGCAGGTTCTGGTCCGGCGTCAGGGTGAACTCATGCGTATAGGTCCAGTCTTCGCTGAGATCCCAGTGGCTGGCGCCCATCAGGCCCCACGGGGTGGCGAAGCCGTAATGGCCTTCGATATCGACGCCCGAGGTCTTGATGCCACCGATATTGGCATTGGTGGTGGTGACGTAGTTCGGGCCGACGATCTGACCCGTGGTCGGGTCGCGGTGGATAGCCTGGCAATAGACGCTGCTGGCGTTCTGCAGCGTGTTGTAGCACAGGTTGAGCACGTTCTGCAGGCCGCCACCGCCCAGGGGCGCGATGGCATTGTCGAGGTCGATGCGGAAATAGTCGACGCTGACCGCCAGGCCCGGCACGTAGGACGGGGTGAAGACGGCGCCGATCGTCGTAGTGTTCGAGGTTTCCGGGCTCAGGTTCGGATTGCCGCCGGTGACCTGCGTCAGGAAGGCCGAGGACTGGATCGACGGGTCGAAGACCAGGCCGGCCGGGACGCCGGTGGCGATACATACGGCCTTGACCGCGGCGGTCTGCTGCGCAGCCGGCTGGCGGCTCGAGCACGGGTCGTTTGCCGACGGGCCATTGGTGCCCTGGCCGCCGAACAGTTCGCCGACGTTGGGCGCGCGGATGGCGTGTTGATACTGGGCGCGGAAGGTCAGGTCGCGATTGACCGCCCACTCGGACCCGATCGAATAGGTCCAGACGCCACCGACACCCTTGAGGTTATAGTCGGAATAACGGAAGGCGCCGTTGACGCTGAGCGCCTTTGCGAGGCTGAGATTGGCCAGGATCGGCACGCGGACTTCGCCGTAGACTTCCCTGACCGACTCCGTGCCGCTGGTCGCCTTAGCGGCGTTCCAACCGGAAACGTCGCCCGAAGCCAGGAAGACGTCGGGGATGTACTTGGCCTGGTCGTAGCGCCATTCGAAGCCGGTGTCGAAATCGACCGGGCCGGCAGGCAGATCGAAGGCTTCACCGGTCAGGTTGCCGGCAAACACCTGCTGCTGAGCGCGCAGGCCAGCGTTCGAGGTGATGCTGATCGCCTGGGCGCAGGCCGTGGTCATGTTCTGGCCGAACGGATTACACACCGGGGCATTGCCGCCTTGCGACAGGATGGCATTCTGGAAGCGGCTCAGCGAGATCGAGCCCGACTGCGTGTCGGATTCGGTCGTCTGGGCGTAGGTGTAATAGACGTCGTACTTCAGATCGCGGAAGAAGTTGGGCGAAGCGTCGCCCAGATTACCGCGAACGCCAACCGCCGTGCGGAACACCGAATGGTCCGACGACGAGAAGCGCGTGCCGATATCCGGCAGGCGGCGGTTGATATTCAGCACCGCCAGGCCATCATTGGCCGTGGTCGTCAGGGTCTGACTGCCTTCGGCGACCGACGTCGTGCCGGTCTCCTTCTTGTCGAGCTGGACCAGGACCGCGTCCATCTGCGGGCTGAGATAGGGGTTGTTGGTATTGACCAGGAAGTTGCCCGAGGCCGAGGTCGGCGCGATCTGCACGTCGGCGACGTTGTCGCTGTAGTGCATTTCCATATAGGCCGTGGCGTGGTCATTGATGTCGTAGTGGGCGAAGACATTGCCCATCCACCGCACCTGCGGCGTGACGATGTAGGACAAAGGCCCAAGGTCATAGGCGTCCTGCGGCGAGACGTACGGACGTACCGTCTTGCCGGTCGAATCGAAGATGGCGCCCAGCGTCGTCATGTTCTGCAGCCCGGCGGCGATCAGGGCGGCATCGAGCGCGGCATTCGATCCCGACGAGCCGACGACCGGCAGATTGCCGATGCGGCCATTGGGCACGGTCGACGAGCCCGAGAAGATCAGACCCGGCAGGCCGCCGGCGGTTAAACAGGTCTGGCCCGACGGAATGGTCAACGGCGTGCCGGCCTGGGTGGCACTCCACGAGGCCGAGGTAACGCAACCGTCGCCCAGCGAGGTTCCGGCCCAGCCGCCGCGATCGGCGCGCGTATAGCCGCCGCGATTGAGGTAGTCGAGCGAGACCACCATATTGCCGCGGCCGTCATCGAAATTGCCGCCCATGGTCAGATCGACACCATAGGTCGGCGTGTTGGTGTGCTCGTCCCAGGTCTTCTGGACGTTGGCTTCGACGCCCTGGAAGTCGTCACGCATGATGAAGTTGGTGACGCCGGTGATGGCGTCCGAGCCATAGACCGCCGACGAACCGCCGGTGACCACTTCGATGCGCTTCACCAGCGCCGCCGGAATGGTGTTGATGTCGGTCGTAAAGTCCGGACCGGTAATGGCGAAGCGGCGGCCATTGACCAGCACCAGATTCCGCGTCGGACCGAAGTCGCGCAGGTTCAACGTCGCCGTGCCGATCGGCTGGCCGGCCTGGACGGTATTGGCGGTCGGGCTGTTGAGCTGCGAGCCGGTGAATTGCGGCGTGTCGGTCAGCATGACGTCGAGGTTCTGCGTCCCCGACAGCTTCAGCTCCTGGGAATCGACCACGGTGACCGGTGTCGGCGCTTTGAACCCGCGGCTGGCCAGACGCGAGCCCGTGACCGTGACCACAGTCGGGTCATCGGTTGCCGGTGCGGCGCTCGCCGTGGCCGGCGCCGCCTGGGTCGCTCCGGGCTGGGGGTCGTCGGCCCTGACACGCAGTACGATCAGCGAACCGTTGTCAGAGGCAATCTCAAGGCCCGTGCCGTCGATCAGACGGCTGACGGCGGCATGCAGCTCCATCTGGCCCTGGACCGGCTGGGTCTGGATGCCTTTCAGGCTGCCGGCCGGGGCGACGATCTGGATACCGGCCTGGCTGGCGAAATCGGGGATACCCTTGACGGCGGGTTCGGCCGGCAGGTTGAAGGTCTTGGTCTGGGCCATGGCCGCTGTGCCGAGCATCAGCCCGACCAGGGCCACGCCGGCGAACAGCATGGATTTACGCGTGATGTGCATCCTCTGAGCCTCCTGTTATTGCCCGCCGATTTGTTATGTGTGCGGGGTTCTTTGGGTCTAGACGCAGGGGGCGCGAAATTTCCGCCATGACGTGAACGATTTTTGACGGAAGTGTCTTTTTTCGGGGAAAAGCGTACGTTCGCCGATAAGATGGGCTTTAGAAATTTTCAAAAATGATCTATTTCACTTATGTCGATTGAAGGCGCATTCTTGGTTACAGG
>FTCT01002826.1_pt1 | contig 45603 bp, 38 predicted proteins | sample 1658881 | NCBI WGS metagenome assembly FTCT01 (sample SAMEA3914864, study PRJEB12502) | metagenome | biome: forest; material: soil | place: USA | collected 2012-03-12 | depth 0.3 m | reverse complement strand
CGGTGCCGTCCTTGTTGGTTTCGGTGACCGGCGCCTGGTTGGCGGTGGTGACTTCGGTCCCGCTCGCTTGCGTCGCGTCCTGCGCGAACGCCGGCGCGGACAGGGCAACGGCCGTCACGAGCGCGCCGACGGCCCCACAGGCCAGCAAGCGTGTCTTCAGGCCATCGCGGCCCTGTATCTTTTGCATTCGAGTTTCCTCCGGTTATGCGTTTCGACATTTTTAAACGCCCGCACCGAAAATTCGGCCCGGACGTTCTTATGACATCTCAACCTTTGGCAGCTCTGACGGCGCCTGAGCGGGACTATCTATACAGGGGCGATGTTTTTGCAAGGCTTTGCAAAATTTTGCATAGGCCGCCATGAACAATTTGTAACGTTGTGGCTTTGAGGATACGCAATTGCCGCTTTTCCGGGGTAAATTTGCACAGATAGGGACAATTTTACCCCTCTCATGCCCGTGTGCGCTGCAATATGAGGAGAAAATTCCGGCCTCGAATTTTTGACGAAATCTGTAAAAAATTGCAAAATTATGCAAAAGAAATGGCCTTTGCACGAATTTGAGAATGACAGCGTTTTCCAGAAAACGTTTGCGCCGAATTTCCGGCAAAATGGCCGTCACTTTTGCAACAATGTACGAAAGGCGTCGTTGTTCCGCTGAGTCGCCGGTCAGCCGCCGCAAGATTCGCGCACCACCAGTTCGGCTGACACGATCTCGGAGTGACTCTCGTCATTGGAAATCGAGCCGATCAGCTTCGACACCATCAACTTGCCGGCGCGCGACAAGTCCTGCGAGATCGTCGTCAGGCTGGGATGGGAGTAGGAGGCTAGCTGGATATTGTCGTAGCCGACCACCGACACGTCCTCGGGCACCTTGCGGCCGGCCCGGACCAGACCGCGAATGGCGCCAAAGGCGATGATATCGGAGGCAGCGAAGATGCCATCGAAGGCGATGTTCTTGTTGAGCAGATTGATGACCGCGGCTTCGGCCGAGGCCGTTTCGAAATGGGTCGGCACCACCAGGCGCGGATCGTGTTCCATGCCGGATTCGTTTAGCACATTGAGATAGCCCTGGAAGCGCTGCTTCATTTCCGGACCTTCGGTGTCGCCGAAATAGGCAATCCGCCGCCGCCCTAGCCGCACCAGATGCGACGTGGCGCGTGTGCCGCCTTGCAAGTTGTTCGAGCCGACGGTGCAGTAGCGCTGGCCCGGCAGTTCCTGGCCCCAGACGATGAATTTCTGCGTCGTCGCCGCCAGATGGTTGAAGCGGTCGTGCAAATAGGACTGGCCGAGGAAGATGACGCCATCCGCCTTGATGTTCTGCATCAGGGTCAGAAGATCGTTCTGGCTGCGCGGCGTCAGATGCGACAGCAGCAGGTCGCAACCCATGTCGCGGGCGGCCTCGCCGACGCCGGAGATCATTTCCTGATAGAAGGGGTCGGAAAAGCGGCCTTCGCGGGCGTGCGGCGGCGGAATAACGATGGCGATGGTCGCCTGCGCGCCCGACATCGACATCGGCATGTCCTGGTTTAGGACGTAATTGTGGTCGCGGGCAATCTTCCATACGCGGCGCTTGGTGACGCGATTGACGGCGGGACTGTCGTTCAAGGCACGCGACACGGTGGCCACCGACACGCCGGCGATCTTGGCCAGATCCTCCAGCCTTACCTTTCCCCTGGTGGCGTCCATATGCCCTGCGAATTCAGCTTCTTCGCCGCAAGGGAACATGGTTTGCCCGGCCCGCGCAAGAGGGGCGGCTGAAATTGTGAAGACTCACTCACATTTATCAGTGGCTCAGGACAAAGGTCATCGGCACGTCGAGTCGCTTGCGCCAGTCGGTCTCGCTGTGCTTGGCGCCGGGATAAACCGGGTCGGCAAATGCCTTGCCCCAGCCGGCGAACATCGGCACCGCCGCCTGCTCATAGGGCGTGAACAGGCCGTCGAGTTCGACCGTGCCCTGATCGGTATAGACGCGGTTGGGGCCGGGTTTCATGCCACTTTGATCGAGCCAGGTCTTCCACGCCTGGGCGATGACCTTGGCGTCAGTGGCAGCGACTGCGGGGTCCTTGGACAGGTCGCCCAAAACCCACGGCATCGACACCGAGGCCGAGGCGCCGAAGACGTGTGGATATTGGCCTTGAGCATAAAGCGCGATGTCGGCACCCATGGAGGATCCCATGATCGAGGTGCCTTTGGGATCACTCACGGTGCGGTAGGTCTTGTCGATCATCGGCTTCAGTTAGGTGACCAGGAATTTCAGATAGGCGTCCGAGATCGGTGGCTTGCCGTCTTCGAAAGCGCGCACCTTAGCCTGATAGTCGGCCGGCAGCAGATCATAGACCTTTTGCGGCATGTATTCGGGATTGCGGTCCTCGGTCGAATAAACGCCGACGACGATGGCCGGCCGCACCTTGTGATCACGGATAAGCCGCGGCAGGGTCTCGGCCACGCCCCAGTCTGCGCCGCTATAGGGGCTGGGCTCGAACAGATTTTGCCCATCCATCATGTAGACGACCGGATAGGGTCCGCCCTTGGGGTCGTAACCATCGGGCAACCACACCACGACGTCGCGCGGGCGCACATAGGCCGAAGTCACCTGCGGATAGCGGATCAGGGTGCCGCTCTTGACGACGTGGTGGGCCAACAGGAATTCCAGCGGCACCTCAAGCCGTTTGGCCCAGGCGCCTTCGCTATGCGCTTCACCCGGGAAGATTTCGGAGCTGAAGGCCGCATCTTCCCGCCAGCCCTTGTCAGCCATCAGCTTTTCAAAGCCGAGATTGTACGGCCGATAATGGCCGTCGAGCGTCTCGCTGCCCTGGTCAATATAGACGTGATTGGTTTGCGGCGAGATTTTCGACGTCTTGAGATAGGCAGCAAACGCCTTGAGCACCGGCGGTGCCTGCTGGGCGTCGTCGGGATTATGCACCCACGGATTGTCGAGCGGCCAGTGCATCGACAACGAGGCTGAGGCGCCGAAGACCTGCGGGTATTCGGTTTGGGCATAGAGCGCGATCAGCCCCCCCATGCTCGAGCCGGCGATCGAGGTGTGCGCCGCGTCGGTTTGCGTATGGTAGTGGCCGTCGACGAACGGCTTAAGCTCGGTGACCACGAATTTGAGGTAGAGATCCGACAAGGGCGCACCTTGCCAATTTTTGGCAATCTCGGTCTGCGTCGCCTTTGGCAGGCGATCGAATACCTTTTGCGGCAGATATTCGCGGCCACGCAACGGCGTGTTGTCGATGGCGACGACAATGACCGGTGGCACTTTCTTGTCGTGGATCAACCGGCTGAGCGTTGTCCCGACCTGCCACGACGCGCCACTCAACGAGCCCTGCGGATCGAACAGCGCCTGACCGTCCTGCATATAAAGCACAGGCAGTGGCGCGCCCTTGGGATCGTAGCCTTCCGGCGTCCAGACGGTGACGTCGCGGGCGGAGACATAGGCCGAATGAAAGGCGGCATAGTGGTCGAAATGACCGCTGCCGGCGTCCGCTGCCGCTATAGCGGAGGAAGCGAAGCCAACGCCGGCAATTACGGCGGTCACGATCCGCAAAATCATGGTCGGGTCCCTGTCGATCGGTGCCCAATGACGGGCCGATTGGTACGCAAGCTTTCGATTTTTGACTCCGGCGTCAAGACTTTAGCAAATTAAATTCGCTTCTCTTTGATTTGAGGTGGTCGCAATAAACAGTTTGAAAACAGTATATTACAGAGACGCGAAGCCCCGTTTTGAGATATCGACGGCGTAATCTGTATACGTATTCACGACAATGGCCTCCGCGTGAATACGTATTCAGATTGTTCAAAGACACCCCCACCGGTATCCTTGGCTCAAGTCCGCAGCCACTGCGACGTCCGGGGAAACAATCAGGAAATTGGCTTTCCCGCTCTTCTGTGGCTGCGCCACGCCTTCGGTCGCGCCGCTTTCCGGCCCTCCCCCCTTTGCCGTTCAGAGAACGGCGCTGACCGTCCCTATTCCGGTTGTGTGACGCGACCGGGATTCACCAATTGCAAGGTCCAGGCTTTGTGAGCGGTATCTTCTCAACACACCTTCCCTCCGGCCCCTCCCGGCCGGAGGGTTTTTTGTAGGAGGCGCAGTCAAAATCGCCTTCAAACAAAGTTTTCCGTGAATACGTATGCAGCGCGACGACCGGTTGCGATCTGTGTCAAGGATCACGGCCAAGGATCACGGGATGATCGGATTTGCCTCCGCAAACGGCGCGTTTCAGACGCCGCGGAGGGTACAGGAGAGGGCGTATGGTAAGATCGGCGACAGCGCGCAAATTTGGCTTCGGTGCCACGGCAATTGGCCTGGCGCTGGCGAGCGCAACACTGGCCGGACCGGTCAACAAGGTGACGCCGAAAGACCATAATCCGACCCTCAATGTTGGCGGCAAGGCAACCGACGGTCCCGCCCAGGCCTCGCCTTGGGCCTATGCCGGCAAGCAAGGCATCGGCGCCTCGTATGAGGCCTATCTCAATTATCAGTACTCGGACAAAGCCGTTACCGGCACGGTGTCGAAGGTGTGGTTCTCGCTCGCCCAGGGCGTACTGACCGAGACCATGTACGGCCGCATCCACGAAGCCCAGATCCGCGAAATGCAGTTGGCGATTACCGGGGACGGTTGGACCGCATTCGAAGACAAAGACACCACAAGCCACGTGGAATACATCGACACCGACGCCGCCGGGCGGCCGCTGTCCCCGGCCTATCGTGTCACCAATACCGACAAGCGGGGCCGCTTCGTCATCATCAAGGACTTTTTCACCGACCCCGATCATCAGAGCCTGATGATGCGCGTCACGGTCAAGGCGCTCAAGGGTCCGGTGACGCCCTATGTCATCCTCGACCCATCAATGGCCAACACGTCGGGCGACGACGAAGGCCACGCCAATGTCAGCGTATTGACGGCGTGGCAGGGCAATGTCGCCCTGGCCCTGACCGGTTCGGTGCCGTTCAAGAAGGCCAATGTCGGCTATACCGGCGTCTCCGACGACATCGCCGAGCTGACGGCGCATCAGCAGCTGGGGGCACTGCACAGCGCGCTCGACAAGGGCAAGGGCAATATCGCCCTGGTCGGTCAGATGGCGCTGGTGACGACCAGTTCCACCACCGATTTCGCGCTTGGCTTCGGCGCCACGCCGGCGGCCGCGACAACTCAGGCTCGGGCGACGCTAAAAACCGGCTATACCGAGGTGCTGGCCCGCTATAACGGCACCGGATCGCGCATCGGCTGGGAGGATTATCTTGCTGGCCTGACCGAGCTGAAAAGTCTTGTTCCGTACACGGAAGATAATGGCAAGTTGCTCTATGCTTCCGCCCTGTCGCTGAAAGTGCAGGAAGATCGTACCGCTGCCGGCGCCATGATCGCTTCGCTGTCCAACCCGTGGGGCGATGAGCTGAAGACCGACGTGTCATCGACTGGTTACAAGGCGGTGTGGCCGCGCGACTTCTACCAGGTGTCGATGGCCCTGGCCGCGCTCGGCGACCGCCAGACGCCGGTCGCCGCCTTCCGCTACCTCCCGACCGTTCAGGTCACCGACAAGACGCCCGGCAATCACGGCGTCACCGGCTGGTTCCAGCAGAAGTCGCACGTCGATGGCACCCCGGAATGGGTCGGCGTTCAGCTCGACCAGACCGCCATGCCGATCCTGCTCGGCGCACGCCTGGAGCAATTGGGTTACATCTCCAAGGATGAGCTGCTTAAGGCCTACGCCACTTCGCTGAAGCCGGCGGCAACCTTCCTCAGCCATGGCGGCAAGGTTGGCCTCGGCTGGAATGACGCCGTCATCACCCCGCCCTATTCGCAGCAGGAGCGCTGGGAAGAGCAGGAAGGCTATTCGCCGTCGACCACCGCGGCGATCATCGCCGGTCTGGAAGCCGCCGCCGATATCGCGACGCAAGCGGGCGACACGGCCTCGGCCAAGGACTTCGCTCAGCACGCCGACGACTACTCGCAAAAGCTCGAAACCCGCCTGGTCACCACCTCCGGCAAGGTCATGGGCGACGACAAGCCCGCAACCTATTATCTGCGTATCTCGCGCACCGAAGACGCCAACAATCCGGGCACGCAAGATGAACGCAACGGCCATCCCGGCCTGCGCTCCGATCTGATGGTCGATGCCGGCTTCCTCGAACTGGTGCGCTACGGCGTGCGCCCGGCCGACGACGGCAATATCGAAAAGTCGATCCAAGTCGTTGACGACCAGAGCCTGCCGGACAATCTGCGCGTCCGCTACGACTTCCACTTCGCCGGCGTACCGCAAGCCATTCCGGGCTTCCGCCGATACGGCAATGACGGCTACGGCGACAAGACCAGCGGCGGCGACTATGCCGTCAACGGCCAGATGAGCGCTGATCAGCGCGGTCGCGTGTGGCCGATCTTCACCGGCGAACGCGGTCACTACGAACTGGCGCTCGATGCTGAAAAGGCCGGCGGCGCCACCGATGCCGACATCCAGGCTATCCGTGACACCTACGTCAAGGGCATGGAGTTGTTCGCCAATGAGGGGCTGATGCTGCCGGAACAGGTGTTCGACGGCGTAGGCTCCAACCAACCGCACGGCTATACCATGGGGCAAGGCACGGACAGTGCTACGCCGCTGGCCTGGACACACGCCGAATATATCAAGCTGCTGCGCTCGCTGCGCGATCGTAAGGTGTGGGACCGCAACGCCACCACGTTCGACCACTTCGCTAAAGGGAAATAGGTTTCCAGGGTCATGTCATGGCCCTGGAGCGTGCGACTGCACGCCGCCGCTTATGCGGCGAATCTGGAGGCGCCGAGCCCGCGCGGCGCCTAAGCGCACACCTACGCGGACTCCCGCAACACCAGTTGCGTCGGAATCCGTGTCATCGCGACCGGTGCACCATCGATCAACTGGCCGAGCGTATCGACCAGCACTCGTGCCGCCGTCGTCGTATCCTGACGCACGGTCGACAGGGTCGGGTTGATGCAGGTGCAGGCCCACAGATCGTCGAAGCCCATCACCGAGACGTCACCCGGCACATTGCGGCCGTGCTTCTGCAGGGCCTGGATGGCACCGATAGCCAAAAGGTCGGTGACCGCGAAAACCGCATCGAAAGCGACGCCGTCGGCGATCAGCCGATCGATCGCCGCGGCCCCTTCTTCGCGCGAAATGAAGCAGTCGACGGCCAGGGCCGGATCGGGGCTCACCCCGGCCTCGGCGTGGGCGCGCAGATAGCCTTTGTAGCGCTCGAAAAACTCTGAGTGGCGCTCCGAAGCCTCGCCCAAAAAGACGATCCGCCGGCGGCCGCGCGACAGCAGATATTGCGCCCCCTCGTGCGCCCCGCCTTCGTTGTCGGAGCCGACGAACAGATCGGGATCCTCAGCCATCACCGGCCCGAAGACCACCCACGGCTCACCGATGCGGCGCAGGCCTTCGATCTTGTGCTTATAGCCTTCGAAATCGCGGTAGCCGAGGAAGATGATCCCGTCGGCGCGGCGCGAAAAGCCGTAGTCCATGCCCCAGTCGTCGCCCTGATTCTGCAACGACATCAGCACGTCGATGCCCTTTTCATCGGCATAGGCGAGGATCGAGCCGATCAGCGGCAGGAAGAACGGATTGATGCGGTTGTCGCTTTGGTCGAGATCCTGCGACACCAGCACGGCAATGGTGTTGATCTTCTTCGAGCGCAGTTTGCGGGCATTGATGTCGACGACGTAGTTGAGTTGCGCCGCCGCCTCGAACACGCGCTTGCGCACCTCCTCGCTGACCGGCGACGACTGGCTGAGCGCGCGAGACACCGTCGCCTGGGAGACACCCGCCAGGGCAGCGATATCGAAGGAGGTAGGCCGTTTCATGTGACGCTTTGTGTTTTGTGTCGGCGATCATGACACCGCCCCCCGGATTCGACAAGCGGACGCCTCATTGCAGGTAGTCCGTCATGATCTCGGTCATCCAGTCCATGAAGGCGCGCACACGCCGCGCCTGATGCCGGCGGCGCGGGTAGACCAGCGATACCGGCAAAGGCTCGGCCTCATAGGCCGTCAGGATTTCGACCAAGGCGCCATCGGCGACGTTGCGCCGGTTACCGGTGCGCGGCGATTGCAACAGGCCCAGCCCCGCCAGCGCCGCGGCCTGAAAGGCTTCGGTATTGTTGACCGTGATGCGCCCGGCCATATCGACGGTGCGATAGGTGTCGCCGTCGCGATACTCGAAGCCGAACGGCCGGCTGCCGAGCGTCGAAGCGTAGTGGATAAGGCGATGGCGTGACAGGTCTTCCAGCGTTTTCGGCTCGCCGAAGGCGGCCAGATAGGCCGGACTGGCATAATTGCCCATGCGCAGTTGCCCAAGCGGCCGCGCCATTAGCCCTGAGTCCGGCATCCAGCCGACGCGGATGACGCAGTCGAAACCTTCGGCAATCACATCGACCCGGCGATCGGTGCACGACAACTCGATATCGACCCCCGGATGGCGGTCGAGAAATTGCGGCAGGCGCGGCACGACGAAATTGCGCGCCATGCTGACCGGCATGTCGATGCGCAGCGACCCGGTCAGGGCCGAGGGCGTCTGCTCGAACATGGCGTCGGCATCGTCGAAATCGGATAACAGGTCGCGGCAACGCTCATAATAGGCCTGGCCGTCCTGGGTCAGTTGCACCCGCCGCGTCGTGCGATAGAGCAACTGCGTTTTCAGATGGGCTTCGAGTTGCGCCACCGCCGCCGAGGCGCTCGACTTCGGCAGGCCGAGCGATGCGGCCGCAGCGGTGAAGCTTTGCAATTCGGCCACTCGGACAAAGGCGGTCATGGCGTCAAGGCGATTCATTGTTCATATTTCCTGAACAGTGAAGATCAATAGCCGTGATTTATCCCGATTTTCGAAAACAGTAAACCGGGACATCCAAACACGGAGACCCGTCATGAAAATCGCATTGATCACCGGCGCCAGCCGCGGCCTGGGCCGCAACATGGCCCACCACCTCGCCGCCCGCGGTGTCGATATCCTCTTTACCTACAAGTCGTCGAAAGCCGAGGCCGACAGCCTGGTCGCCGAACTGGCCCAGATCGGCCGCAAGGCGGTGGCGCTGCATCTCGACACCGGCGTCATCGCCGATTTCCCGGCCTTTGCCACCGAGGTGCGCGCGGCGTTGCAAGTCAACTGGGGCCGCGACCGCTTCGACTTCCTGGTCAACAATGCCGGCACCGCGCTCTACGCCTCGTTCATGGAAACGACCGAAGCGCAGTTCGATACCGCGATGAACATCCACTTCAAAGGCGTGTTTTTCCTGACCCAGACCCTGCTGCCGCTGATGAACGATGGCGGCGCCATTCTCAACCTGTCGTCGGGCCTGGCACGGTTCAGCTATCCGGGTTCGTCGGCCTATGGCTCGATGAAGGGAGCCATCGACGTGCTGACGCGCTATCTCGCCGTCGAGCTGGGCGAACGCCGCATCCGCGTCAATTCGATCGCGCCGGGCGCCATCGCCACCGACTTCGGCGGCGGCCGCGTGCGCGACAATGCCGAACTGAACGCGACCATCGCCGGCCGCACACCGCTCGGTCGCGTCGGCCTGCCCGACGATATCGGCGGCATGGTCAGCCTGTTGCTGTCGGATGAGGCCGGTTGGCTGAATGGCCAGCGCATCGAAGTCGCCGGCGGCATCCACGCCTAAAAAAGCAAGATACCCCTCCACCACGCGCCTGAAAAAGGCGCGCGGTCCCCCTCCCCAACAAGTTGGGGAGGCACAAAAAAGAGCAGCCTGCCTTCTTGTTCCTCCCCGGCTGCGCCGGGGAGGGGGACCATGAGCGAAGCGAATGGTGGAGGGGTTTCTTGCTTAAATACCCGTCAAGTCGACCACCACGCGCCGGTTGGCGATATCGACTTCGGGCACGTTCTCCAGAGAGAACAGCAGGTAGAAGTTCGCCCCTTCAACCGGTTTGATGTCGAGCAGGTCGCCGGCGCCAAAATTGTCGATATTGGCAACTGTCCCCACCGCTTGGCCGGTACCATCGACGACCGACATCCCGATCAGGTCGGTGATATAGTACTCGTCTTCATCCGGCTCGGGCATATCGGCGCGGTCGACATAGAGCTTCAGCCCCTTGACCTTGTCCGCCGCCGTGCGATCCGGCACTTCCTCGGCACGGACCAGAAGTGCCCCCTTGTGCTCACGCGCCGCCGTGATCGACAGCGCCGGGCGGCCCTTGTCGTCGAGCAAAGGGTTAAATTCCAGCACCGACACCGGGTCGTCGGTATGGCTGATCAGCTTGAATTCGCCCTGTATGCCGTGCGCGGCCCCGACCTGGGCGACGAAGACGAGGGTTTGGGTTTTGTCGGTCATGATGTCTCAATAAAACAAAAGGCCGGGACATGCATCCCGGCCTTTCGCGTAATCATGGCTAGCCGATTATTCGGCCGAAGCCTGTTCGTCCGAAGCCGCTTCGGCCGCCGGTTCTTCAGCGGCAGGCGCTTCAACGGCGGGTTCTTCAACAGCCGGTTCTTCGACAGGGGCCGGCGCGGCAGCGGCCGCAGCGGCTTCTTCACGGGCGGCCGCTTCGGCGTCGAGGCGGTCCTGCTCGCGTTGCGCGCGCTCGGCGGCACGTTCCTGAGCCTTCTTGTGCGGCGCGCCCTTTTGCGGGTTGTTGCCGTGTTCCCACTTGACCAGGCCTTCTTGCGACAGGAAGCGCGCGACGCGATCGGTCGGCTGGGCGCCCTTCTTCAGCCATTCGGCGATGCGCTCCGACTTCAGCGTGACGCGCTGAGCGTCCTTCGGCAGCATCGGGTTATAGGTGCCGACCTTTTCGATGAACTTGCCGTCACGGGCGGCCGTCGAGTTGGCGACGACGATGGTGTAGTAGGGGCGCTTCTTGGAGCCACCGCGGGAAAGACGAATCTTAAGCATTTTCTAAGTCCTTGTTTGAAGAGTATTATTTCTTGGTTGGATCGAACGGCTTGCCGCCAAGACCGGGGAGTCCCCCGCCTTTGGCACCCAAACCGAAAAGGTTGGCATTGCCGGCCGGCGCATTGCCGAGACCGGGCAAATTCTTGAGCTTGTCGAGGTCGAGACCGCCGGGCAGCCCCTTGGCGGCGTCGCCGAGCGCACTGGGGTCGATGCCCATCTGCTTGGCGGCTTCAGCCATCTGTTCCATGTCGGGACCGGCGCCGCCCTTGCCGCCCATCATGCCGAACATCTTGGCCATATTGCCCATCGGGCCCCGGCCATTGGAGCGCGCCATCGCCTTCATGGTGTCGGCCATTTGGCGGTGCTGCTTGAGCAGGCGATTGATTTCAGAGACGTCGACGCCGGAGCCGGCGGCGATACGGCGCTTGCGCGAGGCATTGAGCAGATCGGGCTTCTTGCGCTCTACCTTGGTCATCGACGAGATGATGGCGATCTGGCGATCGAAGGTCTTGTCGTTGATATTGAGCTCGTCGATCTGCTTCTTGACCTTCTGCACGCCGGGCAGAAGGCCGAGAATGCCCGACATGCCGCCCATGCGCTTCATCTGCTGCAGCTGGCCGGACAGGTCGTCGAGATCGAACTGCCCCTTGGCCATCTTGCGCGCCATGGCGGCGGCCTTGGAGGCGTCGAGCTCTTGCGCTGCCTTTTCGACCAGGGCAACGACGTCACCCTGGCCCAGAATGCGGCCGGCGATACGGCGGGCGTCGAAAACGTCGAGCGCGTCGACCTTTTCACCACCGCCCAGGAACTTGATCGGCAGGCCCGTCGTGGCGCGCATCGACAGCATGGCGCCGCCGCGGGCATCGCCGTCGGCGCGGGTCAGGATCAGGCCGGTCAGCGGCAAGCGCGCGTGGAAGGCCTCGGCCGTGCGCACGGCGTCCTGACCGGTCAGGCTGTCGGCGACCAGGAAGGTTTCAGTCGGGGTCGAGAGGCGGGCGATTTCCGCCGCCTCGTCCATCATTTCCGCGTCCAGCGTGGTGCGGCCGGCGGTGTCGAGGATGAGGACGTCAAAGCCCTGAAGCTTGGCCGACGACAGAGCGCGCTTGGTGATGTCGACGGCGTTCTGACCGGCGACGATCGGCAGGGTCGGCACTTCGATCTGCTCGCCCAGCAGCTTCAGCTGCTCCATGGCCGCCGGACGGCGGGTGTCGAGCGAGGCCATCATGACCTTCTTGCGGTCATATTTGGTCAGGCGCAGGGCCAGCTTGGCCGAGGTGGTCGTCTTACCCGAGCCTTGCAGACCGGCCATCAGGATGACGACGGGCGGCACGGCATTGAGGTTGATCGGCGTCGGTTCTTCGCCGCCCAGCATGTCGATCAGGCCGTCATAGACGATCTTGACCACCTGATCGGCGGGACGGACGGCCTTGATGATCTCTTCGCCGGTCGCCAGTTCACGCGCCTTGGCCATGAAGGTGCGCACGACTGGCAGGGCAACGTCCGCTTCCAGCAGGGCGACGCGGACCTCGCGCAGCGCCTCGTCGACGTCCTTTTCCGACAGGACGCCGCGACCGCTGAGGCGGTCGAACAATCCCGAAAGCCGGTCATTCAAACTGTCAAACATAAGGTCTTCCTGCGAGCCTCATGTTTATCCAAAAAGTGGTGGCCACTTTTTGGATAAACATGAGGCGTCAAAAAACTTGCGCTAAGCTCTGCCCGGCAAACAAAAAACCCCCGAGAGCGCGACGCGCCGTCGGGGAGCCTTCCGATCCTCCCGACGCCGAAGCGTTCCCGTGATCACGAAGGTTTGGGTCCGGGCGCGAGCGATCGCGCTGATGTGGCGGGGTCTATGCGCGAAATGAGCTGGAAAGTCAAGGATGGCGGGCCAGGCCGGTGGAGATACCCCGAATTAAGGTTTGCGCCGTTATAACCCTACCCAAATAATGGGCAAAAGGGACCGGAAACATGGCCGAGGGCTTGGCGTTGATTATCGAAGACAGCATGACGCAGGCGCAGATCGTCGGCCGCATGGTCGCCGAAAGCGATTGGGCCTTCGCGGTCGCCCGCACGCTGGAAGAAGCCGAAGCCGTCCTGGTCCATCAGCGCCCGTCCCTGATTTTCGTCGACGTCTTTCTGCGTGAAGAAAACACCCTGGCGCACCTTCAGGGCATTCGCGACCTGGCGCCCAATGCCACCATCGCCGTCATGACCGCTGGCAGCCGCGAGGAGGCCATCGACGAAACCTTAAAAGCCGCGCGAGGCGCCAAGGTCGATTACGTACTGCGCAAACCGTTCTCGCGCAAACAGTTGCAAAACATTGTCGACAACGCCGAACGCGACGTGGTCGAAGGCCGCCGCCGCAACCACGCCCTGGTCATCGACGACAGCGCGACCATCGTTACCCTGACGTCACAGGCCCTGCGCGACAACGGTTTCCGCGTCAGCTCGGCCTCGACCATGGAGGAGGCCATGGCCAATTTCGACATTGCTCACGTTGATCTGGTGGTGTCCGACATCTTCATGCCCGGCATGGGCGGGCTGGAAGGCATCAAGATCATCAAGGCCAACTGGCCGGCGGTGAAGGTGTTGGCTATGTCGGCCGGCCTACAGACGCGCATTACCGCGCAACGTGCCACCGGGGCTGCCGTCAATCACGGCGCCGATGCTGAAATCCACAAGCCGTTCAAACCGATCGACCTGGTCAACCTGACCATCGAACTGATGGCGTCGTAGCTGGCCTCTCTTTAAAGCAAGAAAGCCCGGTTTCGAGGGAACGAAACCGGGCTTTCTTTGTCTTGAAGTGTAAAGCGTCGTGACGAGCTTAGAGCGTCGCGGCGCGGCGCAGGAAGGTCTCGACCACCGTCTTCATCTGATCGGCCTGTTGCGCCAGGCTGGTAGAGGCTTCGGTGACCGCACTCGACACCTGGCCGGCCTCTTCCGCGGAGCGGTTCAGCAGTTCGATGGTCGAGGACGCCTCGCCGGCGCCGTGCAGGGCGTTGGACAGGCTCTGGGTAATTTCCTGCGTCGCCTGGACCTGCTGGCGCACGGATTCGGAGGTGTTTTCCGAAATCCCCTGCATCTGCACAATAACCTCGGCGATGGCGCCGATTTCATGCGTCGTCTGGTCGGCGGCTTGACGGACCTCGGCGATGCGGGCGCGGATTTCGCTGGTCGCCTTTGAGGTCTGATCAGCCAGACCCTTGACCTCGTGGGCGACGACGGCGAAGCCCTTGCCGGCGTCCCCGGCGCGCGCCGCTTCGATCGTGGCGTTAAGCGCCAGAAGGTTGGTCTGCTTGGCGACCGACGAAATCAGATCGACGATTTCGTTGATGCCGCTGACAGCGCGCGTCAGTTCGGCGACCGCGGTCTGCGTTTGGCCAGCGCGCCCTGTGGCGTCGCGGGCGACCCCGGCCGAGGCCGTGGCCTGACGATCGACTTCGGAAATCGTCGCGCCCAGCTCTTCGGACGCCGCAGCCACCGCCGACATCGAGTCGCGGACGCTGAAGATCGAGGTCACGGCCGATTGCGAGCGGTTGCAATTGTCTTCCGAGGTCGCGCTCAGGATCGAAGCGCTTTGCTCGAGGTGGCTGGACGCCTTTTCGACGCCGCGGATCAGGCCCGAGAAATCGCTGTTAAAGCCGGCAATCAGCGCTTCCATTTCGGCAGCGCGGGCCAGACGCGCCTTGGCAGCGTCTTCCTGCTCGCTGCTCAAGGTGCGGCTGTGCAGGGTAACGTCCTTGAAGACTTGAAGGGCTTCGACGACCTGACCAAGTTCGTCGCCGCGCACCAGTTGGCCGGGCTCAACCGTCATGTCGGCATCAGCCAGGCGGCGGGTGGCTTCGGCAATCTTGCCGACCGACTTGGAGGTCGAGCGGCCGATAAAGATACCGAGACCGCCGGACGCCAGTGCGGCCAGAAGGGCCAGAATGGCGATCACGACGCGTTCGCTGTTGGCCGATTTGACGCTGTCGGCGGCCAGAGCCTTGGCCTTGGCATTGGCGCGCGCCAGGATCTGGTCGGCGATGGCGTCGGTATTCTTTTCGGAGGCCGCATAGGGGCCAAGGAAGGAAATGGCGGCGTTGAGATCGACCTCAAGCATCGACGACACGAATTCGACGGCGCCGTTCTGGGTGTCGATTTCCTTGATCAGTTCGTCATAGCTCTTCTTGTCGTCGGCATCGGTGACGCCGGCGGCACGCGCCTTGACCTGATCTTCCAGCGTTTTCAGCTGGGCCGAGATCTTCATCGCCGCGGCGGCGCTGCCATTGGTCGTGTCATTGGCGGCGCGGGCGGCCAGGGTGCTGTAGAGATCGCGGGCATCGCCGCGCAGTTCGGAGCGCACATTGCCAATGAACAAGGCATTGCTCATGGCGCCGTCAACGACCGCGTCCATGCGCTTGGTCTGAGCGTCGAGCGCCAGGGAAGAGGCGACCGCCAGGACGGCGATCAGGCCGACGGACACCGCCGCCGGGACCATGAATTTCCAGATGAACGGCCAGTCGGACGGCCGTGTCCAACCGGTTTTGGCATTCGGTGAAGCCGATTTCGCCATGGGAGGAACTCCTGTCGCGACGCCTTCGCGGCGTCCGCTGAACTGTCTGTTTATCAACGAAGGTGGAGAGAGGCCGGTCGGACCCCTCTCCGTTTTAGGCGTGTTACCAGTTGCCGCTCAGGGTCAGGAACACCGTCTGCGGCACTCGCAGGCCGGTCGTCTGGACCTGATGGGCGTTACCGAGGTTCTGACCGCTCAGCGCCACCGTCATTTGCGGCGTGACGGCGTAACCGATATTGGCCGCCAGCGTGGTGTAGGCCTTGATCGGGGTCAGGGCGCCGGTCGCCAGACCATAGCTTTCGAAGGCGCTGGTATAGTGGACATAGCCGTCGACCGACCATTGACCGCCCGCCCAGCCGAGCGCGGCGTTACCGCGGCCCTTCGGCGTCGTGGCGCTATAATCGGCCTTGTTGACCGCCAGGTTGTGACCCGTAAAGGCCGTGTCCTTGACGTCGGTCGTGGTGTAGTCGCCGCTCCAGTGATAGCCACCGTTGAGCTTGCCCGAGGCCGTCAGTTCGACGCCCGACATCTTGGAATTGCCGACGTTCTGCCAGCTCACCGCCGGATAGCTCGTCATCGTCGGGGCCTGGAAGATTTCCGTGCCGTTGGGTTGACCCTTGAGGTTATCGGTCGTCTGGGTAAAGGCACGCAGGCCAACGCGGACATTGGTGAAGCTGTGATCGTAGGACAGCTCGTAATTCTTGACGACCGCCACCTGCAGGAACGGATTGCCCATATAGGCCAGGTTGTAGCCCGTCTCCGGGATGGTCAGCTGCAGACCGCCGAGTTCGACGAGGGTCGGCAGTTGCACGCCCTGGGCCGCCATGGCCTTCAGCGTGTCCTTGTCGTCAACGCGCCAGACGGCGCCGGCATTGTAGCTGATCTTGCTGATCTTGCGGTCCCAGTTGGCGTTGTTGGCCAGGGGGTAGCCCGCCGGGAAGGTGCCGGTGCGCTTCAGCGACAGATTGTCGGAGCGCAGGGCGGCGTCGACACTGAAGGCATCCGAGATCGCCCAGTTCCACATGCCCGACACGGCAGTCACGTCATAGGAGACGCGGCCGCCGGCGACCGGCGTGGTGTCCAGCGTATTGTGACGCTGTTCCAGGCTGACGCGGAAGGTGTGCTTGGCACCGACCTTGAACAGGTCATCGACGCTGAAGTCGGTGATGGCATTGGCGAAATCGGCCGGCGCCGTCACCAGGAAGCTCTTCGACGACATGGTGTTGCGATAGGCGGTGGCATCGATCAGACCGAACTTGGTGTCCGAGGTCAGGTCAAGCTTGGCCGAACCCGTCAGATACTTGGTCGAATAGTAGCCGTAGGTCGAGATCATGTCGGTGACCTGCGAATTGGCCACGGACGATTCAAAGCGCAGCTGGGTCTTGTCGGTCAGCGAGGCGACGGCATCGATATTCGCGGTGACGCGGCTCGGATCGTTGCGATAGGCGGTCGCCGACAGGACGGCCGTATTGTTCCATTCCGACTGCTTGGCGCCGCCGACCGAGACCCGCGCGGCGAAGTTCGGCGTGAATTTGAAGGTCTGAACCAGCGAGCCTTCGCGTTCGTCATTGCTGCCGACGCCGACGCTGGCCGTATCGACCTTATCGTACTTCGGGTTGTAGGTGATGATGTTGACCACACCCGACACGGCGTTGAAGCCGAACAGCGCCGAGTTGGGGCCTTTCACGACTTCGATCTGGCGGATTTCCGACAGCTGAACCGGCAGGGTCGACCAGGCGGTGTAGCCATAGTGGTCGAGATAGACCTGGCGACCGTTGATCAACACCAGAAGGCGCGGCGACATCGCCTGATCGTAACCGCGGACACCGACATCGGCGCCTTCGGACGACCAGTTGAGGACGTCGAGGCCTGGCACGCGGCTGAGCAGGGTCGGCAGGTCGTGGGCGCCGGAGCGCTTGATGTCATCGGCCGAGATGATCGTCATGTCGACGGGGACTTCGGTCGACCGCTGCGGCGAGCCGGTCGCCGAGGTGGTCACCGGTTCGCCGAACAGGGTTTCGAGCGAGCCGTAGTCGATGGACTGGGCATGGGCGGCAACGCCCACGGCGAAAGGCAGGACCGCTGCGGCAGCGGCCAGGAAGCTTTTAAAATTACGCATGATACGCTCCAAAGGCCTGAGGCCTATATTTCCTTGATCATCATTTTGAAGGCGGCCTTGAATTTCGCGCCGACAGCGGCGGCGGTCGCCGAATTGACGACGATCTCGACCTTCGGACTGGCGGCAACGCCCATGACGCAGGCGCCGGAATTGACGCAGGCCATGTCCGAACTGATGCTCAGGATTTTCTTGCTCTTGGCGACGGCACCGGCCGCGGCGTAGTTGACGCCGTGGGTGAAGTAGAGCGCGCCGACATCACCGGCCGATGCGACCGATGAGGCTTCGACGGGCTTGCCGACGACCGTGGCGGCGCCGGCACTCATGCCGGAACCCAGAGCGGCCATGACTTCGTCCTTTTCGGCGACCGAAGCTGGCTTTGACGAGTCGTAGACGATGCCGAACACGACCTTGCCGGTCGGGCCACCATCCAGGAATGTCAGGGTTCGACCAGCGACTTGGATTTCTCTCGAACCGTCGGCGCTGGCCGGGACGGTAAGGGCGAACAGGCCAGTCGCTACTGCAACCATACCCGTAAGCGATACTACTACTGAATTCTTCACTGAGACGCCTCACTAACTGAACGCTAACAAACGCCCTAAACAGGATTAGTTAAGCAAGAATAAACCGTGTTATTTGTGGCCAAATTTCAATCCAATGAGCAATTCAATTCGAGTGATAACTATGATCGCGCGCGCGTATATACGCGAACAGCGGGGATTTATCTGTACCATTTCGCGTAATACTTGGTATGGCTGCCACAGCTTCGGCGGTATGACTATAAGCGAGCGTCAATCGCTTTCGAAAAATATCCCAATAAAATCAAATGCGTGTGTGCTCCGGTGGCGTCAGTTTCCATGAGATCGACGCTACCGGGCAGAAAACACAGTATAACCGCGTACAAAAAAGGGCCGGAGCGGTCCCGAAACGGCAACGGACGTGCGCGTCACCGAGCGCCGGCTTTTTATACGGGTAAATTTTACCGCCAAGCCCAAATCGTGGCGCCTCTGTGGCAAAAGCGCCACGCCTGCTTTTGACTTAAGCGTTATTCAAACCATCGACATGACTTAAAAGCCGGCTCATCAGACCGAGGAGTTGTCCTTTTTCTTCGGCGCTGAACACCGAGAAGGTTTCCTGCTCCGCCTCGAACAGACGCAGGCCCACCTTGGCGAAGCGTTCGGCGCCCGACGGCGTCAGATAGACGAGGTGCGCGCGGCGATCGGTCGGATGGCGACGACGTTCAACCCAGCCGTCTTTTTCCAGACCATCGAGAAACAGCACCAGAGACGACTTCTCGACACCCGACACCTGTACCAACTGGGTCTGGGTCAGGCCGGGATCTTCCCGCACTTCCTGCGCCTGCTGCAACCGCACCCATAGCGAGGCCAGCAACACGACGTGGCCGCCATGTAGGCCGGTGCCTTCGAGCGTATGCGTCATACGCACGCGCATCTGGGCGTGCAGGCGCGCCAGAATATAGCCGAAGCTCTGCATATGCGCGGCAGCGATGCGTGATTCCGGGCTGTCGTCCACGGCGAACCTCCTAGCATTTTGACGGCTTAGGACCAGCCGTCGAGCCGCGTCAAGGGTGGGGTTTAAAAAATCTCATTGTCAATTATCTAATAATAGACTATCTATTTCAAATCAACAAGGAGATGTGTCATGGCCAAGCGTCTGTTCGCCGTCTTTTGCCTGCTGCTGCTGTCACCGCTGATCGCCGAATACCTGCTCGGCAGCCTGCCCGTCAGCATGTTGCCCATCCTGCCGGTCATGGTGCTGATGTATGGCTCGGGCGCCGTGCTGATCCGCGAAATCGTACGCCAGACCGGCAAGGGCTGGCCCAGCCTGATCCTGCTGGCCACCGCCTACGGCTTCGTCGAGGAAGGCCTGGTGACGCAGTCCCTGTTCAATCCGAACTATATGCATATGCGCCTGCTCGACTTCGGCTTCGTGCCGGCGCTGGGCACCAGCCTGGTCTGGGCGATCTACGTCCTGGCGCTACACATGTTCTGGAGCATCGCCACGCCGATCGGCCTGACCGAGAGCCTGTTCCCGAAGCGCCGCGACACGCCGTGGCTGGGCAAGATCGGCCTTGGCATAGTGGCCGTGCTGTATGTTCTGGGTTCGCTGCTGGTCGCCGCCTTTACCTATAAGAGCCTGCCGTTCATGGCTTCGCCGCCCCAACTGATTGCCGTGGCGGCCATCATCGTTGCCCTCATCGTCGCCGCCTTCGCCTGGCCCAAACCGCAAGCAAATGGCACCGCCAAGGCACCGCATACGTTTGTCCTGTTCCTGCTGAGCTTCATCCCGGGCAGCCTGTTCGTCGGCAGCGAGTTTTTCGGTAAGCGCGTGCTGCATCTGGGGCCCGCCGCCGCGGTCACTGTACTCGTGGGCTGCGAATTGGTCACTCTGCTGGCCATGGTCGCCGTGACGCGCGACCGCCAATGGCGCAACGGTCAGCGTTATGCGTTGATGCTGGGGGCTTTCACCGTCTATGTCTGGCTGGGCTTCCCGACCGATCTGGCCTTGCATGGTCGCGGCGATCTTCCCGCTCACGCCGTCCTGACCGTGGTCATGATTGCTATCGCCGTTATCGCCGGCTTTCGCGCTAGATCGTCAAAGGTAGCGGTTGAAGGGTAGTTTCAACAGCTCCGCCTGCTGCCACGGCGTGTGCAGCGGCGGAATGACCGAGCGCGCAGCACTCCCCAAGCGCTGACGCAGCTCGGGCGAGGCCACCAGTTCGCGTAGCGCCAGGACGGCTTCCCATGGATGCGGCTCGCCCCAGCCCTGTTCCGGATCTCTATCGAGGCCGGTATAGGGCCCTTCGGGATCGGCAACCGGCACGACCTCCGCGGGGATCAGGCGAGAATTCTCATGGGTCATGAATTGGAGATTGCCCGACCATTGCGTCGCCATCACCGCCACGCCCTGGGCCATGGCCTCGGCCAGAGCCAGGCCGAAACCTTCGGCGCGGTGCAGCGACACCAGAATGTCGAATGAACCCAGGAAGGCCGTCATGTCGACGTCGGAGAAGTGCTCGGAAATCAGGCGCATGTCCGGCCGCCGCGCCACCAGTTCGCGCAGCCGCTCGGCCGAAGCCTTGTCTCGGGTCAGGTCGGCGATCTTGATCGACAGTCGCACGCCCGGCAGAGGCTGCGGAAAAGCGCTCTCCCAGGCCTCGATCACGCCCCACGGATTTTTACGCGCCGCCGACGACTTGGCGTCGAACAAGCACAGGACCTCGACCCCGTCGCCCAGGCCGAAGCGACGGCGCGCCTGGACCTTGCGCTCAGGCGTCATGGAAATCGGCGGCAAGGGATGGGGCATGACACGCAGGCGCTGCGACAGGTCCGGCCGGCCCTCCGCTTCGAAGGCGCATACCAGGGCGTCGTGGACGAAATGGCTCGGCACCCAAATTTCATGGAAGAAGTCGGCGGTGAACACCCAGGCCGGCGGCGCCTTGCTGGTTTCCCACGCCCAGTAGGCGATGCGGTAGGTCCGGGCCCAGCCCTTCGGCGGGTGGGCCAGCATGGCGACCAGAGCTTCCGACGGATTGGCATGGATCAGCCAGACGCCACCCTCGCCATCCGGACGCTGGGCATTCTGGGTCAGAATCTTGCGAAAAGCCGGACGTAAATCATGGGCTTGAGCGTCATATCCGGCATCGCGCAAGGCACGCAGCGTCATCCGCCCGGCCTGGCCTATGCCCAGCGATTCGTTCAGCAAGCCCGAAACGATCAACGGCCCGCGCCGCACCTCGGTCTCACTGCCGCCACGCGGCCACTGCCGGGAACGGTTCTTCGCCAAGCGCCACAAGGCGCCATGAATCAGCGGCAGTCGATATTTCAACGGCAGATGACGCAACCCGATCATGGCCAAGATGTCGCAGGTTGCACTGCAGCATGCAAGGGGTCACGCGCGGATCGGCGTCAGTTTTCGTGGTTAATTACGCGAAGGTGAGGTCTGACAAGGCCTCAGAGACCCAACCAACGACGGCGCTGCGTCCAATAGGACTGAAATTGATCGGCCTGAGTGTCGTCGGCAAAGGTCACAACCTTGACCAGATCGCTGCCCTGGGTGTCGGAACGAATCGACATCGATTCGGCGTCGTTGACCGCGGCGGCCTCGACGAACTTGAAAAACGCACCAAAAAAGGCGTCGGTTTCCGAATCGGTGCTCAGGTTGAACGCCAGACTGACCACTTGACTACCCTCTTCTCAACAGTGACGTGCAGGGCGGCCCATCTTCTTGCTCAGGAAGGGTCCGGTGCGCGTATCAACGCAACTGTGCGCCGCACAATGGCGAATGAAGCCTAAATCCAACCCGCTGTCAAAACCTAAACAGAGTCTTAACCATCCTGGCACGCGGTTGTGATCGAACTGTCACCTTTTTGTCTTCGGTTATAAAAAGACAATAAGTTCAGCGATTTGTGGGATATATATTCAGGTCTACGGAGTGACCTTGCGGCAATTCGCCGCGCTGCCCCGCGGCGCTTCACAATATAGTGCTGGCTGATAAGCGGTCACCGCTCGCGGCTGCAACATTATTCCATGTTGCGCAGCGGGATATTTTCGCGGTGGTTGTCCCGAAACGGCGATCTGCTTTTGGCGTAGGCCCTATGCCACCTTGGCCTTCGTATCGGCTTTGGTGGCGCGCTTGGTTTCCGACGCTTCGGGCTGCAGCAACTTCTTGATGTTGCGGGCCGCTTGCCGGATGCGGTGCTCGTTTTCAACCAAGCCGATGCGCACGTAGCCTTCGCCGTACTCGCCAAAGCCGAGGCCCGGGGCGACCGCAACGTGAGCCTCCTCGATCAGCAGCTTGGCGAATTCGATCGAGCCCAGATGTTCGAACTTAGGGGGGATCTTGGCCCAGGCAAACATCGAGGCCGGCGGCGGCGGGATATCCCAGCCGGCGCGCGTCATCGATTCAATCAGTACATCGCGACGCGACTTATAGGTGGCACGGATTTCGGCGACATTGTCCTGCGGGCCATTGAGCGCCGCGGCCGCCGCGACCTGGATCGGCGCGAAACCGCCGTAGTCGAGATACGACTTGACCCGCGCCAGGGCGGCGCAGATTTCCGAATTACCGACGACCATGCCAACGCGCCAGCCGGCCATGGCATAGGTTTTGGACAGGCTGTTGATCTCGACCGAGCGCTTGATGGCGCCATCGACCTGCAGGATCGACGGTGGCGGGTTATCGTCGAAATAGATTTCCGAATAGGCGATGTCCGACAGCACGATCAGGTCGTGTTTTTCGGCGATGCGGATGACTTCCTTGTAGAAGTCGAGATCGACCCATTGCGCCGTCGGGTTCGACGGATAGGAGACGATCATCACCGACGGCGTCGGCACCGAATGTTTGACCGCCTTGTCGATGCCCGACAGATATTGCTCCGGTGACAGGGCTGGCACGTGGCGGATGACACCGCCGGCCATCAGGAAGCCGAAAGCATGGATCGGATAGGCCGGATTGGGGCAGATCACCGTGTCGCCCGGCGCCGTAATGGCCATGGCCAGGTTGGCAAAGCCTTCCTTGGAGCCCAGCGTGGCAACGACTTCGGTGTCCGGGTTGAGCTTGACGCCATAGCGACGGTCGTAATAGCCGGCCATGGCCTTGCGCAGGCCATGCACGCCCTTGGACACCGAATAGCCGTGGGTCTTGGGCTTCTTGACCGTCTCGACCAGCTTGTCGACGATGTGCGGCGCGGTCGCCATGTCCGGATTGCCCATGCCGAAATCGATGACGTCGACGCCCTCTGCCCGCAGCTTTGCCTTGACCTTGTTGACTTCTTCGAAAACGTAGGGGGGCAAACGGCGGATACGGTAAAAGTCGCGCATGGCGGAAGCACAGTCTCGATAGGGAAGGAGGGGCTCTGGAACAAAGAGGGTGGAAACCGTCATATGACCGATCCAAACGCTTTTGTCATGTCACAAATCGACATTTTTTCGGAAATTTTTGCGTCACTTGAAAAATATGTGCGCAAGACGGTGGATTATCCGTGTGGTAAACAGGGGTCAGGACCGATATCGAGGGGGATGTCATGAAAATCAGACGTAATCTTCGGATGGCTCTGGGCCTGACACTCCTCACCCTGCCCGCCCTGAGTGCTCACGCTGAAACGCCATTGCCGCGCGCGGAGGTGCCGATCCGCGAGGTCGATATCAGCGACGGCACCCGCCGCTACGCCGTATCGCTGACCGTGGGATCGACGACGATGGACGCCGGGCTCGATACGGGATCGACGGGTTTGCGCATCTTGTCGTGGCGCCTGACGCCCGGCGATACAGGCGCCCCAGGCGGCAACACGCAATACCACTATGGCAGCGGCACGCAATTCGAAGGTCCCTCGGCGACGGCCAAACTGACCATCGGGGGCGTCAGCGGCGACGCGCCCGTCATGCTGATCCGCAAAATCGAATGTTCATCCGAAAAGCCGGATTGTGGCGCGAAAAAAGCCGATCCGGCGCACTTCGGCATCCAGGGCGATGCCTTGCCGGATCAGGGCTTCAAGGCGATTCTCGGGCTCAACATGGCGCCCAATGAGGTCGCCAATCCCTTTGTCCGCATGGGCATCAAGCGCTGGATCGTCGAATTGCCGCGACCCGGTGATCCAGCCCCAGGCAAGCTGATTCTCAACCCGACCGACGATGATATCGCCGGCTTCACCCTGCTCCACCTCGTCCCGGGATTGACCAATCGCAATGGTGGCCTTCACGACGCCTTGCCGGCCTGCCTGATCAACAAGACCAGTCACAAGCAGATCTGCGGTGTCGGCCTGATGGACAGCGGCGCCCCTGGCTTGCGCGTATCCGCCTCTGAACCCGAGCCCGTGTGGCCGAACGATACGCCGGGCCAGCTAGTTTTCGGTGACAATGGCAAGGCCGCGCAAGCCATGGATTTCATCGTCGGCCGTCGCGACCAGGCCTCGCATCTGACGACCGAGATGAGCAACGATTTCCCGGTGACGCGGCTCTATCTTGGCCTGATGCCTTACTTCGCCTTCGACGTGCTCTACGATGCCGAACACGACGAGATCGGCCTGAAGCCACGCTAATCTTCGACGAAAGATTTGAGCCGGTCGAGGCGTGCGTCCCATTGCCGCGATACCTGATCGAGGTAGGATCGCGCCTCATCGAGCCGCTGCCGCTGAAGCGACCACAGGCTTTCGCGGCCTTGGCGCTGCTGCTGCACCAGTCCGGCTTTCTCCAGCACATGCAAATGCTTGGTCACCGCTTGACGCGTCATGGCTGTACCATCCGATAGGCGCACGATCGAGCTCGCGCCTTCACCCAGCCGGCCGATCAGGGCCAACCGCGTGGCATCTCCCATGGCCGCGAACAGTTGCGCCGTCTCAGCGGGCGACATAGGCGGAAATCAGCTCCATCTGCTTGGCCCAGCCGCCATCATTGGCCTTCAATGCCTCAGCGCGACGACCGGCGGGGATGTGCTCGAAGCCGGTTTCGGTGACCGTCAGGGCCACACCGCCATCGACCTCTTGCAGCGTGAAGGTGATCAGGGTCATCGGCTCATCCGAATAGTCGACGATCTTATCGATGGCATAAGGATGCCAGCGCAAGGAAAACAGCGTCTTGGGCTCGATGCGGTCGACGTCCAGGCTGACCGGAAAGCCGGTATAGGGCTCCTGCATCCGCGCAACTTCGGGGTCTACTTGCGTCGGGACAATGTGGCCCTTGATCGGCTGACCGGCGACGAACGGCCCGTCGAGCTTCATACCGAACCAAACGCCGAATTGCTGCGAATCGGTCAGCGCGCTCCACACGCGATCGAGCGGCGCCTTCAGCGTGACGTGTTTTTCGATGTGATCCATAGGCAACCTCCGAGTTGCACATGTCTAGCAGGGCGTACCCAGACACGCAACCTATAAGTTGCCTTTTGGCATGGCATCGCCTGTGTTATGCAGGCGCATGCATCGTCGGGGATTGATCATCGCAGGGGTTTTGGCTGTGGCAGCCTTGGCCTGGCTGGCCGATGCCCTGTGGTTCGAGCCGGAAAGCACCATCGTCACCGCGCTCGATGTCGCCGTGCCATCGTGGCCAGCGAATACCCGACCGCTGCGCGTTGTGCTGCTCGCCGATTTTCATGTCGGCGGCTGGCATATGCCGCCGGCACGGGTCCGGGCGATTGCCGCTCAGGTCGCGACACTGCATCCTGATGCCGTCCTGCTGGCCGGCGACTATATCGGCGGCGATGGTCTGCGCCGCGGCGACGCACGATTACGCAGTCACAGGCCCGATGAAGCTATAGAGGACGAAGGACTGAGAGCGTTGGGTGCTTTCACCGCGCTGGACGGCGTCTATGCGGTGATGGGTAATCATGACGGCTATTGGGACGATGACCGAGTGCGGGCGATTCTTAAGCCAACCGGCGTCCATATGCTGGAAAACAAGGCCGTCAATGTCCATGACGTATGGATCGAAGGCATCGAGGACGGTCAGACGCAAAAACCGGACTTCGCCGCCGCCGCGCGCGATGTTCCGCAAGGCGCGGCCTCGCTCGTCCTGGTGCACAACCCGGGACTGTTCGACTGGTCAAGCAATCACGCGGCGCTTCAGCTCTCGGGTCATACCCATGCCGGACAGGTGCGTCTGCCGCTGATCGGCGCTGTCGTGCGCATGTCGCGTCACACCGAGGACACGGCCAAGGGCTGGACCATCATCGGTAATCGCATCCTGATCGTCACCCGCGGCCTTGGCGAAAGCGGCTTGCCGATCCGTTTCGGCGCGCCGCCGCAGATCATGGTCCTGACCCTGCATCCGGGCCCGGTGGCCAAGGTTACGCCTTCAAAGCCATGAACTTGTCCGGGCTGAGGAACCACGGCGTGAAGCGCGCCTTGGCCACGGCGCCCTTGAAGTAGTTGACGCGGTTGATCCGCGTGCCGATGCACGACCGGCCTGCCGTTTGCGGGACATAGGCGATGTCGGCCGCGCCCTGCAGCACGCCGTTGACGAAACTGCTATAGGTCTTGCCGTCATAGGTCTGGGCGACGTGGTACCACTGGCCCAACGGGAATTGCTTGTCGGGAAAGATCAGGGTCTGCTTGTAGTTCGGGCCGACCGTATAGGTGTCGAGATACCATTTGTCCGAGGTCGCCCGGATTTCGAAGGTGAAGTGCGGGTCGAGCGGCTTTTCACCAGCGGGCGGCGGCGGATCTGTCTCATCGAGATAGAACCAGCGCTGTTCGAAAGCACCGCCGTCCGGGCGGAAAAAGGCTTCGAAGGCAAAGGTCTTGGCGCCGGCCAGCGGATGGCGATCGATAAACAGGGCATCAGCAACGCCATCGAACAGGACCGCCTTGCCGAACGGGGAGTCGATCAGTTGCGGATGGCCTTCGACATGCGTGGTCTCTCCACCGATCGAGGTCAGATTGTCGAAATTCCACGTGATCTGCGGCAAGTTATTACCTGGCGCGATCTCGGCGCAGGCGCTGGTGGCCATAACACCCAAGGTTCCGGCGCTGCCGGCAAGAAAAGAGCGGCGATCCATGGTCAACTCCCTGTTTGACGAAAGGCTTAAGCCCTGGGCGGGTCAAGTCAACGCCAAACCCGCACCCTTCAACGCCGCACATGAAAAAAGCCGCCGGACGAACCGGCGGCTTTCGGGAGTGAATTACCAGCGCCCGTGATCGCGGCCGCGACCCCAGTCGCCGCCTCGGTCGTCATGACGATCATCGTGGCGGTCGTGGTCCCAGTGACCGCGATCGCGCCAGCTATAGTCGTCGCGATCGTGCCAGCGGCCGTCGAAGTCGCGCCAGCGGCCGTCACGCGCATGCCAGAAGCCGTAGACGTCGACCCACAGGCCGTCGCGGCTCCAGCCGCCGCGGTGATAGCGGTCATAGTCGGCATGCCAATCGTAATAGGCAGCGCGGTCATAGTAACCGCCGCCGTGGCCGATGCGCGCATCGACAATGATACCTTGCGCCTGCGAGGTGGCCGGCGCGGCCGCAGTGAGCAAACCTGCAGCCGCCGCCACCGTCACGATCGCCGTCTTGATCGAGAACGTGTTGCTCATGGGAAGTCTCCTTCTTCAAAACACAACGGCCAATCGCCGTTTGTTACAAAGAGGATAAATCCCGGCACATGAACGGCGCTTGAGAGCGCCGTTCATCCTCGTTCAGGAAAGGGTTAACGGGAAATGCGCTATTCGACCGTTACCGACTTGGCGAGGTTGCGCGGCTGGTCGACGTCGGTGCCCTTGTTGACCGCGGTGTGATAGGCCAGAAGCTGGATCGGCACCGAATAGACCAGCGAGGCGATAAACGGGTCGCAGGCCGGCGCCTTGATGATCTTCAGCGCGTGGGCAGCATCGCCAGACAGGGCCGGCACCTTTTCCGGCACATCGGTGATCATGATGACGCGGCCGCCGCGCGCCGCCACTTCCTGGACGTTCGACGCCGTCTTTTCAAACAGCTCGCCGTCGGGTGCGATGACCACCACCGGCGTGTTTTCGTCGATCAGCGCGATCGGCCCGTGTTTGAGCTCGCCGGCGGCATAACCTTCGGCGTGGATATAGCTGATTTCCTTGAGCTTGAGCGCGCCCTCCAGGGCCAGCGGATACATGTCGCCGCGGCCGAGATAGATGACGTCGCGCGCCTTGGCCAACTCGTGGGTGACACGGGTAATGTCCGGATCCATCGACAGGGCCTGGGTGATCAGGCCCGGTACTTCGAGCAGGGTCTGCACCAGCTGCGCCTCACGCGCCGCGTCGATACGGCCGCGCTGTACCGCCGCGCATACGGCCAGCGACAGCAGAGCCGACAGCTGGGCGGTAAAGGCCTTGGTCGAGGCGACACCGATTTCCGGGCCAGCATGGGTCGGCCACAGGATGTCGGCCTCGCGCGCCATGGTCGAGGTGTGGACGTTGACGACCGCGGCGGTCTTCAGACCCTGGGCCTGGCACCAGCGCAGCGCTGCCAGGGTGTCGGCGGTTTCGCCCGATTGCGATACGGCAATGGCCAGCGTGCCCGGCGTCACCGCCGGTGAGCGATACCGGAACTCAGACGCCACTTCGACATCAACCGGCAGCCCGGCCACGGTCTCGAAAATATAGCGGGCGATCGAACCGGCGTAATAGGCGGTGCCGCAAGCGATGATCTGCAGGCGCGCCACCTGGGAAAAATCGATACCGGCCTTGATATCGGCGCGCACAGCGCCGGCGATCGGATCGAGATAGGCCGACATGGTCCTCTGGCAGCTTTCCGGCTGCTCGTGGACTTCCTTTTCCATGAAGTGGCGGAACGAGCCCTTTTCGACCAGGGCGGCTGAAGCCGACACCGTGGTCACCGGACGATTGACGCGAAAACCGCTTGCGTCAAAGACCTCGGCCGAACCACGATGCAGCAACACCCAGTCGCCTTCGTCGAGATAGGTGACGCGCTGGGTAAACGGGCCGACCGCGAGCGCGTCAGAGCCCAGGAACATTTCGCCGTTATCGCCCCAGCCGACGACCAGCGGCGAGCCGCGGCGGGCACCGAGGATCATATCGTCCTCCCCCTTGACCAGGATGGCCAGGGCATAGGCGCCATGCAGCCGGTCGAGCACGCGCTTGAACGCTTCCTTGACCTCGCCGCCACGCTTGATTTCGTCGTTGAGCAGGTGAGCGATGACTTCGGTGTCGGTATCGGACTCGAACGCTTCACCCTTGGCCTGGAGTTCGGCTTTCAACTCGGCGAAATTCTCGATAATGCCGTTGTGCACCACCATGACCTCGCCATAGGCGTGCGGGTGGGCATTGCGCACCGACGGCGCGCCGTGGGTGGCCCAGCGCGTATGGCCGATGCCGTTGACGCCGGGCAGCGGTTCGTCGGCGATGACCGCTTCCAGGTTCTTGATCTTGCCGGCGGCGCGGCGGCGCTGCGGCCCATTGGGCGTCTGCACGGCGATACCGGCGGAATCGTAGCCGCGATATTCGAGCCGGCGCAGGCTTTCCAGCAGACGTGGCGTCACGTCCGAATTGCCGATGATACCGATGATGCCGCACATGAGGTCTGGTTCCGTCTGCTGGAGGGTCGTGGCGGCGTTACTATCAGACGACGGCTGAACGCAACATAAATTGCCGTGTCATTTCATTTCAAGGTTACGGACAAAACTTCAACAAAATCAGTTTTTAAGACTTCATCTGTAACAAAGGGCACGACAATGTGACTCGAAGATGCAGCGGGTAATCCGCTAAGCCTCCGCGCACAGTAAACGCCCCTGGCGTTATAGGACCAATTTCCGGACTTCATCATGGCTGATCGCAAATATTTCGGTACCGACGGCATTCGCGGCCGCGCCAACACCTTCCCGATGACCGCGGAAGTCGCCTATCGCGTCGGCATGGCGGCGGGCAAGAAGTTCATGTCCGAGGACGATCGCCGCCACCTGGTGGTGATCGGCAAGGATACCCGCCTGTCGGGCTATATGATCGAACCCGCCCTGGTCGCCGGCTTCACCTCGGTCGGCATGGATGTGCGCCTGTTCGGGCCGCTGCCGACGCCGGGTGTCGCCTTGATGACGCGGTCGATGCGTGCCGATCTGGGTGTCATGATCTCCGCCTCGCACAACGGTTTCGCCGATAACGGCATCAAGCTGTTCGGTCCTGACGGTTACAAGCTATCGGATGAGGTTGAGCTCGACATCGAAGCGCGCATGGACGGTAATATTCTCGACGGCCTGGCCGAAGCCCATTGCCTCGGCCGCGTGGCCCGCGTTGACGATGCCCAGTGGCGCTATGTCGAAATCGCCAAGGCGACCTTCCCGCGTCACCTGCGTCTGAACGGCCTGCGCGTGGTCATCGATTGCGCCAATGGCGCCGCCTACAAGGTCGCGCCGCTGGCCCTCTACGAACTGGGCGCCGAGGTGTTTTCGGTCGGTGTCACGCCTGACGGCATCAATATCAACGAAAAGTGCGGCTCGACCCAGCCGCAGACCATGGTCGAAAAGGTCAAGGAGCTGCGCGCCGATATCGGCATCGCGCTCGACGGCGACGCCGATCGCGTCGTCATCTGCGACGACCACGGCCAGATCGTCGATGGCGACCAGATCATGGCGATCATCGCCGGCAACTGGGCCAGCCGCGGCCTGCTCCACGGCAAGGGCGTCGTCGCCACGGTGATGTCGAACCTCGGCCTCGAACGCTTCCTGTCGTCGAAGAAGTTGACGCTCGAACGTACCAAGGTCGGCGACCGATACGTCATGGAGCGCATGCGCGAAGGTGGCTTCAACCTCGGCGGTGAACAGTCTGGCCACGTTATCATGCTCGACCATGCCACCACCGGCGACGGCCTGATCGCCGCGCTGCAGGTCCTGGCCGTGCTGGTCGAATCCGGTAAGCCGATGTCACAGCTTGGTCGCCAGTTCGAGACCGTGCCGCAGGTGCTAAAGAACGTCAAATACACCGGCAGCTCACCGCTTGAATCCGATCACGTCAAACAGGCCATCCGCGACGGCGAGGCCATGCTCAAAGGCTCGGGCCGCGTCCTGGTGCGGCCGTCGGGCACCGAGCCGCTGATCCGCGTCATGGCCGAGGGCGACGACGAAAAGCAGGTCAAAACCGTGGTCAATCAGATCGCCGAGGCGATGAAGGCCTGACCGGCAGCGGCGGGCCTTAAAGCCACACGGCCAGACATAACACGCCTGACACAATCCCGCCGTAAAGCCACCGGATTGTCGTGAATTTGTGCGCCTGCACACAGGCGTCGGCGTGAGGGGGCTTCAAAATGCGGAAATCGGTCGCAACGGTTATAGCGATGGCCCTGGCAACGGCCGCGCCGGGATTGGCCCATGCCCGCCAGGCGACACCGGTGGCAGCCCCGCCGACCACCGTCGTCGTCGAGGCCCAGAAGCGCCACAAGGGCGTCGTCTGGATCAAGGGTGAGAGCGCACACTTCATCGTCTATAGCGACGCCAAGGTGGCCGATGCCGAGGCGCTGATCGCTCGGCTGGAACGCTTTCATAGCCTGCTGCGCTACGTCGCCGGCCTGAACGGCCAGCCTGAAGCCGCAGCGCCCAAGCTTGAGCTCTACTACGTCGCCCACAGCGAAAGCCTGGCGATCGCCGACCCGGCCCAGCCGCCCTATGCGGTCGGCCTGTACAAGGGCTGCGCCGACGACGTTCAGGCCTATGGCGCCGACATGTACTACCGCCCGGAAAGCAAGCAGCCCCTGGAGCGGCAGCCGGAAAACGAAGGCCTAAGCTACGTTTTCGAGGCCTACGCCAAGCACTTTCTGAGCATAAACGACAGCCACCGCACGCCGTTGTGGTTCATCGACGGCTTCGCTCACTACATGGCCACCGCTCGCTTCGACGACAATCAGGCCGTCGTCGGCATGGCCCCCGAAGCCTATGCCAGCTTCCTGCAGGAGGTCAGCAACGGTCTCGACTATCACCTCAACTACAAGGACATCCTGGCCGGCGCCGATCACAAGAAAGGCTATGAGGGCAGTGACGCCAGCACGTTGAGCACCGAGTTCGAGGCACGTGCCTGGATCCTGACTCATTGGGTCGAATCCAACCCGCAAAATCGCGGCAAGTTCGCCGCCTATCTCGATGCCACGGCGGGCGGCGAAGCGCCGGTCGAGGCCTTCCAGAAGACCTTTGGCCTGACCCCGTCGCGTCTTGACTACACGCTTTGGAGCTATCTCCACGGCCACCACGTCATGGCGATGAAGATGCCCTTCACTGTGCCGGTTCCCGCGCCGGTGACTTTCGACACCCTCCCCGCTTCGGCGGAAAAGCTGTTGCTGTGGTCGTCAGCCCTGAAGTCGTGTCCGACGGCGGACTACGGCCAGAAATTGCTCGGCGAAATCCGCGAGGAGGCACCGAAATATCCGGAAAGCGACCTCGCTCAGGCAACGCTTGCCCGTGCGGAAATCATGTTCGGCGATCCGTCCAGGGCCCTGCCCTATCTGACGAAACACGTCGCCGACGCGCCGGGTGACTTCGAAAGCCAATTCCTGCTCGGCCGCGCCGATCTGGTCCTGGCCTCCGGCCGCCAAGGCGATGCCCGCAACCAGACCCTGGCTGCCGCTGCTCAGGCTTTCCTCAAGGCCTCCGGCATCGACGCCGATTCCGCTGCCGCCGACTACTTCTATTTCCGCGCCCAGGTCGCCGGTGAAGACGCGCCCGACGATGGCGCACTGCAGGTCGCCATCCACGCCTGGCAGCTGTCACCAGAGGTCGACGACTATGCCATTGCCGCAGGTCTGGCCTATGCCCACCTCGGCCAGAAGGCCGAAGCGCTGCACGTCCTGCACACCGTCGCCGACGATCCCCATGGCCGGTCGCGGGCTGCTCTGGCCAAGACCTGGATAGACCGCCTGACCGCCGGCGTGTCCGATGCCGACGTCGTCGCCGCGCTGAAAGTCGATCCGGCGCCGGAAAGCGGCCTGGCGCGCTGGACCCTGGCCAATCACGACGTCTTCCAGAGCCTCGTCCGCGCCATGGAAGACGACGCCATGCAGCAGGCGGCCGACGATGCCCTGAACTCAGGAGACGCCCAGGTTCCCGGGATGTAAATACCACATATTGCGACGGGCCCGGACCTATCGTAACGTTATAACTGAACCCTGCCCGGCGGCCGCACCCGCCGGAGACGTGGATATAAAAACGGCCATGCCACTCTAAAGGCCATAAAAACAGGAAGTAGAGACATGAAGCGTTGTTTGTTGATTGCCACCGCGACAAGCGCCCTGACCGCCTTGGTATCGCTGTCGCCGGCGTACGCGCAGGTAACCGGTGTCACGCCACCATCGGCCAGCGCGCCGACAACCGTCGTCGTCCACGGTGACAAGCCTCGCCGGCCCCACACCTGGTTCAAGGCCGAAAGTCAGCATTTCATCGTCTACTCCAATACCCAGCACAAGGACGTCGCCAGCCTGCTGGCCAAGATGGAGCGCTTCTGGTTTACCCTGCGTGAATTCACCCAAGTCGACCTCAATCCGCCGGCCGACGCGCCGAAGATGGAGCTCTACTATCTTGGTGACGAGCACGATCTGCACGCGGTCGATCCGGAAGACCCGCCCTACGCCATCGGTCTGTACAGCGGCTGCGAGGACGGCAGCCAGGGCTTCGGCGTCCACATGTACTACCAGGAGCGCGCCCAGACCGCGCTCGAGAAGCAGCCGGAAAACGAGGGCCTGGTCTATATCTTCCAGGCCTACGCCCGCCACTTCTTCTACAGCCACTCGTCGCAGCGCACGCCACAATGGTTCATCGATGGCTTTTCCCAGTATTTCTCGGCGACGCGTTTCGACGGCAATACCGCGGTCGTCGGCATGGCGCCGGCCGCCACCGGCACCTTGTTGCAACGTCTGGGCAGCGAATATCTCTACAGCCTCGACTACAGCGACATCCTGATCGGCAATGACAGTGACGGCCACAGCGATGTCGGCCCGGCGGGGATCAAGAACGAGTTCCAGGCGCGCTCCTGGGTGTTGACCCACTGGATCCTGTCGTCGCACGAGAATTTGGCCAGGTTCCAGGCCTACATTACCGCCATCCATGGCGGCGAGGACAAGGTCAAGGCATTCCAGCGCGTCTTCGGCCTGACCCCCGGACAGCTCAACCACACGCTCTGGCTCTATCTGCGCAAGCTGCAGGCCGTGAAGATGACCTTCAAGAGCCTGCCGGAAGCCGACATCACCTTCACCGACCTGCCTGAGGCCGCCGACGCCGTGCTGATCGATCAGGCGGCGCTGAAGAGCTGCCCCGGCACCAAATACGGCCAGACCCTGCTCAACGACCTGCGCACCAAGGCGCCGAAGTTCGAAAGCAGCGAACTGGCGCAATCGAGTCTGGCGCGCGCCGAAATCGAATTCGGCGATCCGCAAAAGGCTTTGCCGTGGCTGGAAAAGGCCGTGCAGGAAAACAGCCACGACGCCGAAGCCCAATACCTGCTGGGCCGCGCCCATCTGGCGATCGGCGCCAAGCTTAGCGGCGACGCCCAGGCCCAGGCCTATACCACCGCCGCCACAGCGTTCGAAAAAGCCGCCAACGAAGATCCCAAATCGCCGGTCACCGCCTATTGGTTCTATCGTTCGCAAGTGCTGGCGACCGGCAAGATCGACGTCGATTCCGCCGGCGCCGCGGTCCTGGCCTATCAGGAAGCCCAGGACGTCGACGCCTACGCCTACCACGCCGCCCTGGCCTATGGGCACCTCGGCCGCCGGGATGAAGCGTTGGCGGCGCTGCATACCGTCGCCGACAATCCGCACCCCAGCGTCTGGGCGCCTCTGGCCAAGAAGTGGATCGCCAAGCTCGACGGTGGCGCCTGGGATGCCGACATCATCACCGCGATGAAGGCCGACGATCCGCAACCCGCCAAGGGCGCCTATGCCGGCCAGGCCGACTGGACCATCGCCGCCGCCGACGTGCTGACCGACCTCGACGCTGCGGTCAGTGCCCAGGCGGCGCAGGACGCCGGCCTGGTCGGTGTCGACGGTCAGACCGACAGCGCCCCCAACTAGCCCTGAAGGTTCGCGCCTTGCGGCCCACCCACGGTTGCGCTACCCTCGCCTGTAAACGCTTACAAAAATGAGAGCAGAGGGGGAATTTGCTCATGTATCGGCGACTTTTGGCCGCAACGACGGCCGGCAGCCTGTTAGCCGCCGTTTGCCTGGCTCACGCCCAGCAGGCCGCCCCAACGTCGGCTTCGCCTGTGACGACGGTGGTCGTGCACGGCGATAAGCCGGGGGTCAAACACGATTGGTTCAAGGCCGAAAGCCAGCACTTCGTGGTCTACAGCGATACCAGGCACAGCGATGTCGCCGCCCTGCTATCGAAGCTCGAACGCTTCCGCTACGTGTTGCGCGCCTTGTCTGGCATGAACGACGACAAAGGTGAGCCCAAGCTCACCCTCTACTACCTGAGCGACGAAGGCCAATTGCGTACCGTCGATCCGAACGTTCCGGAACACGCCATCGGCCTCTACCAGAGCTGCGAAGATGGCGTGCAGGGTTATGCGGTTTACAAGCCCTACAAACCCAGGGATGGCGTCCCCGCGGTCCAGCAAGACGAGGACACCGGCCTGACCTATATCTTCCAGGCCTATGCCCGCCACTTCTTCGAAGCGCATTTTCCGATCCGCACGCCGGCCTGGTATATCGACGGCTACGCCCAGTACTTCTCCACCGTGCGCCTCGATGGCAATGATGCCGTTGTCGGCATGCCGCCGCAGGCCTTGGCGAGCCTGATCACCGGCCTCGATTCCGAGACCTACAGGCCGCGCATGACCTATCAGGATCTGCTCAACGACAACGACCTCTATAACGTCACCGAGACCGAGCAGGTCAATAACGAGGTCGCGTCATCGAAGGCTCAGGCCAGCGATTCAGCGCATCCGCTGCGCTCGGACTTCGACAATGTCGACCCGCAACACGCCGATGAAATCGCCCAGGCCGAAGTGGCAGCCGAATTCCAGGCGCGCGCCTGGTTAATGACTCACTGGCTGTTGTCATCGCCGAAAAACCTCAGCCTGCTGGGCGATTACGTCGCCGCTGTCGGCCACGGCGAAAACCGGCTCGATGCCTTCAATAGCCTGTTCAATCTCAACTCGGCGCAGATGGACAATGTCCTGCGCGACTATTTACGACACAATGCCAAGCTGGTGCGGTTCAAGTTCAAAAGCCTGCCTGACGCCGATGTGACGTTCGATGACGAACCCGCCGCCGCCAATCATCTGATGCTCGACGCCGCTGCCTTGAAAGGCTGCCCGTCGGCAAGCTATGGCCGCGCCCTGCTCGCCGATGTGCGCACCGAGGCCACACAATATCCTGACAGCGAGCTGGCGATAATGACGCTCAGCCGCGCCGAAATCGAATATGGCGACCCGCAAAAGGCCCTGCCATGGCTGGTCAAACAGACCCAAGCCCAGCCCGGCGATTTCGAGGCTCAACACCTGCTTGGCCGGGCCGAACTGGCGGTGGCGCAAAAAACCAACGACACGGCCGCCTTCGATGCCGCCAAGATCGCCTTCACTCAAGCCGCCAAGATCGACTCGACCTCGGCTGTCAATGCTTTCTGGTACTATCGCGCCCAGGTCGCGGCGACCGGTCAGGTGCCGCCCGATGCCGCCGGCGCCGCGGTTCTGGCGCATACGACCGCACCTGATGTCGATGCCTATGCGGTGCATGCCGGGCTGGTCTATGCGCTGGCGGGCGACGGCAAGAACGCTTTCGCGGCCATGCACAGCGCCGCCGACAGTCCGCGCCCCGGTCCGTGGACCAAGACCGCGCGCGACTGGATCGGCCGCCTCAAAGGCGGCGTGTCCAATGGCGACATGCAGGCGGCAATCGTCGCGCCGCTTGTCGATATGCAAGGGGATGATTGGCGCGGCCAGGTCAGGTGGACCCAAGCTTACCAGGCCGTCCTGGGCGACATCGACGTGCAAAAGGGCCAGGCCGATTTTCGGGCGGCGGTCGAGCGCATGAAGGCCATGATGTCCACGAACGGCGGCCCATCGGGCACCCGCCCGGCGCCAGCGTTCGGCCAGCGCATGCCGGGTGACGACGATTACTGACGGATTAAAGGATGGACTGTCCGGTCTTGGCCCAGTCGGCGAGGAAGGTTTCCAACCCCTTGTCGGTCAGCGGGTGCTTGAACATATCCTTGAACACCTGCGGCGGCAGGGTGGCGGCATTGGCACCGGCCAAGGCCGCCTGACCGACATGAGCGGCCGTGCGCAGCGAGGCGGCCAGGATTTCGGTGTCGAATTCGTAGGCGTCGTAAACTTCGCGGATATCTCGGATCAACTGCATGCCGTCGGCGCCCTGGTCGTCGAGACGGCCGACGAAGGGCGACACGAAGGTCGCGCCGGCCTTGGCCGCCAACAGCGCCTGATTGAGCGAGAAGCACAGGGTGACATTGGTCATCAGGCCTTCACTGGCGAAGACTTGCGTCGCCTTCAGGCCTTCGATGGTCAGCGGCACCTTGATGACGACGTTCGAGGCGATGCTGGCCAGCTTCTGGCCTTCCTTGATCATGGTCGGCGCATCGGTCGCCGCGACCTCGGCCGAGATCGGCCCGTCGATCAGTTCGCAGATTTCAGCGATAACCTCGAACATGTTGCGGCCCGACTTGGCGATGATCGTCGGATTGGTGGTGACGCCGTCGATCAGGCCGGTCTCATTAAGCTCGGCCAGAAGCTGGGTGTCGGCGGTATCGGCGAAAAGCTGCATGGGAACCCCAATCCTTAAATTATAAGGTCTTGCGCGCCGGGCGACAGCGACTATCTCAGTCGCAACCTTTCCCCGACCGTCGTTTTGTGATTTAGGAGGCGGTTAGATCCCCATCACGTCCAGCAATGCAAGTGTTTTATGAGTGAATCCGCTCCCTCCATCGGCTTTGTGTCCCTCGGCTGCCCGAAAGCCCTGGTCGATTCCGAGCGCATCCTGACGCGCCTGAAGGGCGAAGGCTACGCCACGGCGCCATCCTATGCCGGGGCCGACGTCGTCGTCGTCAATACCTGCGGCTTCCTCGACAGTGCCAAGGAAGAAAGCCTGAACGCCATCGGCGAGGCGCTCGCCGAAAACGGCAAGGTCGTGGTCACCGGCTGCATGGGCAGCGAGGCCGATCTTATCCGCGCCCGTTTCCCTAATGTCGCCGCGATCACCGGCGCGCACCAGTACGACGCCGTCATGGACGCCGTGCACAAGATCGTGCCACCCAAGCCCGATCCGTTCCGCCCGCTGGTTCCCGAAAATGACCCCGGTGTGCGCCTGACGCCCAAGCACTATGCCTATCTGAAGATTTCCGAGGGTTGCGACCACCGCTGCTCGTTCTGCATCATCCCGTCCCTGCGCGGCGATCTGGCGTCGCGGCCGGTCGCCGAGGTGCTGCGCGAGGCTGAAGTTCTGGCCAAATCGGGCGTGCAGGAACTGCTTGTCGTATCGCAGGACACCTCGGCCTACGGGCTTGACCTGAAATACGCCCAAAGCGAATGGCGTGGCCAGAACTGGTCGGCCAGTTTCGAGGATTTGGCGCGCGGTTTGGGCGAGCTTGGGGTGTGGGTACGGATGCACTATGTCTACCCCTATCCGCACGTCAACGCGGTCATACCGTTGATGGCCGAAGGGAAGATCCTGCCCTACCTGGACATACCGTTCCAGCACGCCAGCCCGAAAATCCTCAAGGCGATGAAACGCCCGGGCAATCAGGACAAGACTTTGCAGCGCATCGAAAGCTGGCGCGAAGTATGTCCGGAGCTGGTTCTACGTTCGACCTTCGTCGTCGGCTTCCCGGGCGAGACCGAGGCCGATTTCAACCTGCTGCTCGACTGGATGGAAGCGGCGCAGATCGATCGCGTCGGCGCCTTTGCCTATGAAAACGTCGAAGGTGCGCCGGCAAAGGCCTTGCCCGATCATGTGCCCGAAGAGGTCAAGCAGGACCGTCTGGCGCGCTTCATGGCCGTGGCGTCGCGCATTTCGGCGCAAAAGCTGGCCGCCAAGGTCGGCCGCGTCGAGGAATGCCTGGTCGACGACCTGCGCAATGACGGCACCTTGATTGCCCGTACGCGCGGCGATGCGCCGGAAATCGACGGCCACATCTTCCTCAAGGGCTTTACCGGCGTGAAGGCTGGCGATCGCGTCAAGGCCCGTGTGACGCGGGCTGATGCCTACGACCTGTGGGGCGAGCCGGAAGGCCTGATCAAGCTCAACCGCGTGCCGGGCGCCGTGTCAAAGACCCGCCGGCACACGTTGATCTCGCGGGTTTAGTCACGGAGAGCGGCGATATCGGCGCCTTCGATGGCCGAAAGTTTGGCCTCGATGCGCGCGATATCCCAGTCCCACCAACGGATCCGTAGCAGGTCCGTCACGACCTCGTCGCCGAAGCGCTGGCGGATGACCTGTGCCGGATTGCCGCCGACGATGGTGAACGGCGCGACATCCCTGGTCACCACGGAGCCTGTGGCGATGATCGCCCCATCGCCGATGGTCACGCCCGGCATGATCGTCGCGCCATGGCCGATCCACACGTCGTTGCCGATCACCGTGTCCTTGAACGGCAGGTCGATATAGGCGCGCATGGTCTCCGGCTTGAACACCTTGAACGGATAGGTGCTGAAGCCGGTCATCGGGTGGTTTGCCGATGAGGTGATAAAGGTCACGCCATGGGCGAACTGGCAAAACCGGCCGATGACCAGCTTTTCGTTGCTGACCGGGAACAGGTAGGGCGCCAGCGCTTCCGCCCAGTCCTCGGGCGTATCGAAGCGGCTGGCATAGGAATAGTCGCCGATCTGCCAGCGCGGGTGATCGATGAAGTTTTTCAGGTAAACCGTGCCGTACGCCACCTGGCCATTCGGCAATGTGATCGGATTGACGGCGGATGCATCGAGTAAGGGCATGATCGGACTCCTTACGACCGCGGGCCGAAGCGGCGGGTCAGCGCCGCCACGATGCGGGCGTGAGCATCGCTCGAGGCCGGCCTGACGAAATCGTAGCCGATCGCGGTCCAGTCGGGGTGGTCGCTCTCATAGCCCAGCCGCTCCAGCATCGCCAGCGAACTGACGAAAACGTGTTGGCGATAGGGCAAAAGCACGCCGCCATTGGCGTCGAGGAAGGCCCGGGCCTCATCGTAATGAGCAAACCAGACGTTTAAGCTATCGCGGAGGCCGTGACCGCCGAAAAACTCGCTGAAATCGAGGTCGGTCTGACTGGTTTTCAGCTCGGTCCAGCCGGCAAAACCCGCCTCCTGCGCCACAACAGCCAAGGCCTGTTTGAGCTGCAGAGTTTCAGGGGGATGGTCGAGGCGTGCAAAGCGCGCCTGCGCTTCGGGATCGCCGGCGCGGGCCTGTTTCAACAGGCGTGCGGCCTGGCGTTTCAATTGATCGAGAGATGGGGCCGCGGATGATGCGGGTCCGGAAGCGGACATGGTAAGTCTCCTTTGCGTAAAGGCCCATTCCCCGTCCCGGAAAGGCCACAAAAGAGCAGATTGTCGATAACGATCTCGAAAAACGTTCGGGATGACCACGTCTTTCGCGGGGCTGGGCCGTCCCGGCGGCCCGATGCCGCCTCATAGGCAAAATGGCCTGCCAAGGCAAATACCAAATCCCGCAAGGCGGTGAAAATCGACGCACCGCAATGAAATAGACACACTTGCCAAATTACATTAACGATTTGGCAAGGGCATCGGCCGCACACCGGAATGAGCTCTGTCGTCTGGCGTTAACCCTGTATAGACTCAACTCAGCTGGCCTTCGCGGCCGTCATTCGGAATAGCGGTTTGATCAGTCTCACGGACAATACGCGCAAGCCGGCCAGCTTCTTGTCCGAAGAGGTAGAGACCTCCGGCGAGGCTGGTACTGGCACGATGCTACTGCGCAAGGTCCCGGTGTACCAGGACCGCTGGTGGTCGACGGCCGATGGTTTGCGCCTCTATGCCCGCGACTATGCCGCCTCGCCCGGCCGCGTGCGCCTGCCGGTGATCTGTCTGCACGGCCTGACGCGCAATTCCGCCGATTTCGAGGAGGTGGCGCCGTTCGTCGCCAAGCTCGACCGTCGCGTCATCGTTCCCGACATCCGCGGCCGCGGCCTGTCGCAATACGATCGCGATCCGTCCAATTACCATCTGTGGACCTATGCCCGCGACATCCTCGACCTGTGCGACGCCATGGGCATCGGCCAGGCGATCTTCGTCGGCTCGTCGATGGGCGGTCTGCTCACCATGGTGCTGTCGACCCTGCGGCCGACCCTGATCCGCGCCGCCATTCTCAACGATGTCGGTCCGGTGCTGTCGGCCAAGGGTCTGGCGCGCATCGCCGGCTACGCCAATCAGCGCCACGTCGCCTTCAAGAACTGGCACGACGCCTCGGTCTATATCGCCGAGCATCATCGTCAGGCGCACCCCAATTTCACGCCCCAGGAGTGGCAGAAATACGCCAAGCGCCTGTTCATCAAGGGCAAGGACCACCTGCTGCACGCCGCCTACGATCCGCGCATCACCGAGGCCTTTATCAATGGCGAGGTGACGGAGGCGGCCTACGACCTGCAGCCGTGCTATCAAAGCCTGGCGGCCGGCCGCAAACTGTTGCTGGTGCGGGGCGCCCTGTCTGATCTGCTCGACGAACGCGACGCCAAGGCTATGGCTTCGACGGCGACCGACCTGACCCGCGTCGACGTCGACTATGTCGGTCACGCGCCGACCCTGATGGAGCCGCAGGCGCGCGCCGCCATCCACGATTTCCTCGAATCCCAAGGTTGAAAATTCCCGACCGCGACCGCATGTGAGAGACATGGCGCGCGAAGTGGTATTCGACAGTCCGTTCCTGCTGGGATTCGATCAGACTCGTGTGCTGATCGAGCGTATCAGCCGCGCCAGCGACAACTATCCGCCCTACAATGTCGAGGCCCTGGCGCCGGACCGGCTGCGCATTTCGATCGCGGTCGCCGGCTTCACGCGCGATCAGCTGCGCATCGAGGTCCGCGGTCAGTCGCTGAGCGTCTTCGCCTCCAAGGACCGTGCCGGCGAGACCTCGGAACGCGAATACGTCCATCGCGGCATCGCCCTGCGCGGCTTTGCCCGTGCCTTCGTGCTCAGCGACGGCTGGGAGGTCGCCCGCGCCGCCCTGGCCTATGGCCTGCTGCACATCGACCTGACCCGCCCCGTACCCAGCGACGAGGTCAAGATCATCCCGATTGAAGTGTTGGGTTAGCCCGTAGAAGACGCTGTGCTCCCCTCCGAACGCTTCAGCGTTCGGCAAGGGCGACCGCCCGCCGCGCCTTATGGCGCGTAAGCCCGCGCGGCGTCTGAGCGCATACAAAAAAAGCTTAATAGCGATCAAAGATCGCTATTAAGCCGCATTGCTGTCGGCGCCGCCGGTCAGCAGGGCATAGATGGCATCGGTATTGTTGATGGTGCGCAGTTGCTCGCGCAGTTCCTTTTGCCGCAGGAGGCGCGACACCTTGGCCAGGGCGCGCAGATGCTCGCTGCCGGCCCCTTCGGGCGCCAGCAGGGCAAAAACCAGATCCACCGGCCTGTCGTCGATCGCGTCGTATTCGACCGGCGTTTCGAGGTGAACGAAGATGCCATACATGCGGTCCAGGCCCTTAAGCGCGGCGTGAGGCACGGCAACGCCCTGACCGACGCCGGTCGAGCCGGCCTTTTCGCGCTCCAGAAGCGCCTGGAAAATCTCAGCGGAATCCAGACCCAACTGACGCGCCGCCATATCGGCAACTGTCTGCAAGGCCTGGCGCTTGGAGTGGACGCTGACCTGGCCGTTAATGGCGCGGCGGTCGAGCACACTGTTTAAAAACATAAAACGTCCTGGAACTGCGTCACAATTTTTTGCGTGCATACGCGGGCGGGCTGAAAGCGTCAACCCGCCCGCGTATGAAGTTATTGTGTTGTTAGGAATTTAGGACAGGCGGCGGCCGGTACGCTCCGGATCGATCCAACCGATATTGCCGTCCGGCCGGCGATAAATCACCGCCAGACCGCCATGCGCCGCGTTGCGGAACATGATCACTGGATAGTTGGACATTTCCAGCTCCTCGACGGCCGCGGCAACGGCCAGGGTGCGTAGCGGGGTCTCGGTTTCAGCAATGACCATGGCCTGTGGCGGGGCGGCATGATCCATGCCGTCGTCATAGTCTTCGGTGTCGAAGCCGTCGGCGCCATCCACTGTTTCGAGCGCGCGCAACACCGTCATCGGCGCACGCTCGGTGCCCTGGCCTTCAGCGTGGTGGTTCTTTAATCGTCGCTTGTAGCGCCTGACGCGCTTTTCGATATTGTCGAGCGTGCCATCGAAGGCCGTATGAGCGTCGCCGCCGAATGCGTGCGCCACCAGGGTCTGGCCCGAGGCCAGGCGAACCCAACAGTCCGCCTTAAAGAGATATCCTTGCTTGGAGATGATGACCTCGGCCTCACCGCCGCGGTCGAAGTACTTGACGATGCCGTCATTCAGTTCGGTTTCGATGCGTTGACGCAGGGCGTCACCGACTTCGCATTGTTTTCCGCTGACTTGGATTTGCATAGCGTAATATGCTCCGTTCTTGAACAAGAACTGCCTGCGCCGTCGGTGCGAAAAGCACGTGGAGGTGCGGCGCAGACGCTGCGATACCGACGGCAGAACACCGCCGGACCTGTCCACCTTACGCCGTTTGGACCGGGGCGCTACTCACACTAACGTGTTATAGCGCCGGCTCCTGGCGTGCAGCAGGCAGACCGCCATTGTGTGTCATTAGAGTTAAAATTCAATGCGTTGCCGCGAAATTTCCGAACATGTGGAATCGCTTGCGCGGCGAACCCGATGCGGGCATGGTGACGCCTCATCCGGGGGGATGGCATGAACGGTTATCACGTGCATTTCCCGGTGCGGCGCGGAGACCTCATGACACTTGCCAACCTGTTGACCGGCCTGCGCGTCGTGCTGATGGCACCGCTATTATGGTGTCTGGTGACGGGTGAGGCCTGGCTGGCCCTGGTTCTTTTTCTTATCGCCGGACTGACTGATGTGCTCGACGGCTACGTCGCGCGCCGGCTGAATCAGGCCTCGCGATTTGGAGCATTTTTCGATCTCCTGGCCGACCGCATCATGACTCTGGTCGTCAGCCTTGGTCTGATCATCAGCCGGCCGCACGATCTGGTGCTGTTGGCGTCGTGCATCGTGCTGATCGGGCGCAATTCGGTGATCGCAGGCCTGAGTGAAGCCTTGCCCGGTCAACCCGGGATCGCCCTGTCGGGGCTGGAAAAGGTCAAGATCGCCTTCAACTTCATCGGCTTCGCCTTCGTCATGGCGCCACCTCTCTTCGACATACCATTGCCGCGCGGCGAGCACTTCTTCGTTAACTATTCGTCGCGAGAAATGGGCGTCGATTGCCTGGCGGTCAGTGCCGTGCTGTGCCTGGCCACCGTGGCCGACTATGCGGCCCGTGCTTATAGAGCGAGGGTTAGCGACTAGCGCGCTTGCGCTCGACCGAGGACGGTATGCGCAAAGCTTCGCGATACTTGGCGACGGTGCGGCGGGCGATGTCGACGCCGGCCTCCTTGAGCAACTCGACCAGACGGTCGTCGCTGAGGATTTCGCCGGTGGCCTTTTCGCCGTCGATCAACGACTTGATCTTGTGACGCACGCTCTCGGCCGAATGGGCGGCCGTGCCGTCCGACGAGGCGATCGACGAGGTGAAGAAGAACTTCAGCTCGAACACGCCGCGCGGCGTGGCGATGTACTTGTTCGAGGTGACGCGCGAAATCGTCGATTCGTGCATGCCGACGGCCTCGGCGACCGTCTTCAGGTTCAGCGGACGCAGATATTCGACGCCGTGGACGAAGAAACTGTCCTGCTGGCGCACGATTTCCGCGGACACTTTGAGGATCGTGCGTGCGCGCTGGTCAAGGCTCTTGATCAGCCAGTTGGCCTGGCTGAGGCACTCGCTGAGATAGGATTTTTCGGCATCCGACCGCGCCGAGGCATTGACCCGGGCGTGATAGCGCTGGTCGACCAGGATGCGCGGCAGGGTGTCGGAATTCAGATCGATACGCCAGCCGCCGGCCGTATCGGGGCGAACGAAAACGTCAGGCACCACCGCCGGCGACGGTTCGGCGCCGAACTGGGCTCCCGGCCGCGGATTGAGCGACTTCAATTCGGCGATCATGTCGGCCAGGTCTTCGTCATCGACCCCGCAGATACGACGTAACGCGGCCAGATCGCGGCGCGCCAGCAGTTCGAGGTGATCGATCAGAGCTTCCATCGCCGGGTCGAAGCGATTGCGCTCGATCAGCTGCAGTTTCAGGCATTCCGGCACCGATTGCGCCATGATGCCGGTCGGCTCGAAACCCTGGCAGGCCTTGAGAACCTGCTCGACCAGGGCAACGTCGCAGCCGAGGCGATCGGCAATTTCGTCCAGCGAAGCGCGCAGGTAGCCCGCCTCATCGACCGCATCGATCAGGATCTGGGCAATCGCCATTTCAGGCGCGGTGAAATGCGCGATCAGGGCCTGGTCGGTCAGATGTTCGCTAAGCGACTTTTCGCGGGTCAGCGAACGCTCGATAGCGTCTTCGTCGCCGTCGAAGCCCGACCCGCCCTTGCCGGCCTTGGACCAGTCAACCATCGGGCCTTCGGCGGTGTCGGCGG
>FTCT01001329.1_pt1 | contig 47121 bp, 29 predicted proteins | sample 1658881 | NCBI WGS metagenome assembly FTCT01 (sample SAMEA3914864, study PRJEB12502) | metagenome | biome: forest; material: soil | place: USA | collected 2012-03-12 | depth 0.3 m | reverse complement strand
TCGATGGCGTCCTCTTCCGAGGCACGTGGTCGCAAGGCTTCCGCGCCCCCTCGCTGATCGAGCTCTACACCGGCTCGCGTCAGTCCAACCTCGCGGGCAGCAATACCGACCCCTGCAACGGCGGCGCGGCCGCGCACCCCAATCTCCCCGGCTGCGCGGGCGTGCCGTCGACCTATAACCAGAGCTCGTACAACGGCGGCCTCTTGCCGCTGACGGTGTCGGGCAATGGCAAGCTGACGCCCGAGACGGCCGAGACCTGGAGCTACGGCGTGGCCCTGCAACCGGCCTTCGCGCCGGGGCTGAGCCTGACGCTGGACGGCTACGAGGTGACGATCAAGAACGCCATCTCGACCCCGTCGACGGCCAATGCGCTGCAGTTGTGCGCCGCCCAGGCCGGGGCGTTCTGCGACGCCCTGACCCGCGACGCCACCACCGGCCAGGTGCTGAACTTCAGCTCGTCGTTCATGAACCTCAACCAGATCAAGACGGCCGGCTACGACGTGGCCGTGCGCTATCACCGCGCCACCGACTTCGGGATCTGGGACGCCTCGGTCTCGGGCACCCGTTTGGAGAAGTTCGACGTCACCTCGCCGAACCCGGCGGGCGGCGCGCCGATCGTCACCCATGCCGTGGGCACCTCGACCGGCGGCACCACCCCGGCCACGGCCCGCGCCACCTATCCGCGCTGGAAAGGCCTGGCCTCGCTGCGCTGGTCGAACGACGACTGGGCGGTAACTTGGCGCGGCCGCTACATCGGCTCGACCCTGGACGGCGCCGCGCCGGCCCTGCCGGTCGCGCCGGTCAAGGGCAGCCGCGTCAAGGCCGTGACCTACCAGGACCTGCAGCTGGAGAAGGACTTCGAGAAGGTCGCGACCCACGTGACCCTGGGCGTCAACAACGTCTTCGACACCTCGCCGCCGCTGTCCTACGCCAACGCGCCGATCAACTTCGACATCTACACCTACGACGTCATGGGGCGGTACTTCTACATCCGCTTCGGCAAGTCGTTCTGATCGGTCGGAGCTGAGCGTTTCATGGCGACCTCGCCGATCACTCGCCGCGCCTTCGGAGGCGCGGCGGCCTTCCTCGGACTGCTGGGCTCGGCGCGGGCGATGGCCGCGCCGAAGCCGTCAGAGCCCTACGACGTCGTGCTGGACAGCAATGTCGGCGTGAAGACGCGCGACGGCGTGCGGCTGGCCACCGACATCTATCGGCCGGCGCGGGGCGGCAAGGCCGTTCCGCGCCGCTTCCCGGTGATCATGGAGCGCACGCCCTATGGCCGGAACGTCGCCAGCTTCCGCGACATCACCGCGACCAACAAGACGCCGGCCACGCGGGCCGAGATCGCCAAGGTCTATGTCTCGCAAGGCTATGTGGTGATCTTCCAGGACTGCCGGGGGCGCTACGACTCCGAAGGCGAGTTCATCAAGTATCTGAGCGAGGGCGCGGACGGTTACGACACCTGCGCCTGGATCATCCGCCAGCCGTGGAGCGACGGGCGGATCGGCACCATGGGCCTGTCCTACGCCGCCCACACCCAGATGGCGCTGGGCTGTCTGAATGCGCCGGGCCTGAAGGCGATGTTCCTGGACTGCGGCGGCTTCTCCAACGCCTACCAGGGGGGTATCCGCCAGGGCGGGGCGTTCGAGCTGAAACAGGTGACCTGGGCCTACAACCTGGGCCTGGAAAGCCAGCAGGCCCAGAACGATCCGCGCCTGCTGGCCGCGCTGAAGACCATCGACCTCAAAGCCTGGTTCGCCAGCATGCCCTGGAAGCGCGGCCACACGCCGATCAGCCTGCTGCCGGACTACGAGGCCTATGTCTACGAGCAGTGGGAGCACGGCCAGTTCGACGGCTTCTGGAAGCAGGCCGGCATCTATGCCGAGGGCTATTATCCGACGTTCCCCAAGGTCGACATGGTCCATATGTCGGGCTGGTACGATCCCTATTCGCGCACGGCGACCGACAACTATGTCGGCTTGAACAAGGCCGGCCGAGCCCAGCGGCTGATCATGGGTCCCTGGACCCACGGCGCGCGCTCGACCTCGCATTCGGGCGACGTGGAGTTCGGTCCGGCCGCGACCATCGACGCCGATGGCGGGGCGGATTTCTTCACCCAGCGCCTGACGTGGTACGACCACCATCTGAAGGGGTTGCCCGCCACCGCGCCTGAGGCTCCGGTGCGCCTGTTCGTCATGGGCGGCGGCGATGGCCGCAAGACGTCCGAGGGCCGCCTGAACCACGGCGGTGCCTGGCGCAGCGAGACGACCTGGCCGATCCCCGATCGCCAGGAGACGGCCTTCTATCTCGACGCCGATGGCGGGCTGCGGCGCGACAAGCCGGCCGCCGACGCGCCGGCCATGAGCTACGACTTCGATCCTTCCGATCCGGTTCCGACCATCGGCGGCGCCGTCACCTCGGGCGAGCCTCTGATGCGCGGCGGCGGTTTCGACCAGCGTGAAACCCCCGATCTCTACGGCGCACGCGAGCCGCTGCTGCCGCTGGAGGCCCGGCCCGACGTGCTGGTCTTCCAGACCGAGCCCCTGGCGCAGGACGTCGAGGTCACCGGCCCGATCACCGCCGAACTGTGGATCTCGTCCGACGCGGTCGACACCGACTTCACGATCAAGCTGATCGACCTCTATCCGCCTTCGGAGGACTATCCGGCCGGCTACGCCCTGAACCTGACCGACGCCATCCTGCGCTGCCGCTATCGCGACAGCTGGGAGACCCCGTCGTTGATGACGCCGGGCCAGGTCTACAGGATCAAGGTCGAGGCCTTCCCGACATCGAACCTGTTCAAGAAGGGTCACAGGATCCGGCTGGACGTCTCGTCCAGCAACTTCCCCAAGTACGACGTCAATCCCAACACCGGCGCGCCGGAAGGCGTGGGCTTGACCCGCAAGGTCGCCCGCAACACCGTCCATCTGGACGCCGCGCGCCCGTCGCACGTGGTGCTGCCGATCATTCCGAGACGCGCATGAGCCTGGACGCCGAACCAATCTCCGACGCGCCGGGGCCCGTCCTGAAGCGCTGGTGGGACCTGATGGAGACGCGCCTGGGCGTCGCGCCGCTGCCGCTGGTGCTGATCGCGCTGGGCCTGGCGGCGTCCTATGTCGCCCTGGGCAAGGCGCCGTCCGACATCCTGGCCAATATCGCCTTCCTGATCACCGGCGGCTTCCTGTGCGCCGAGATCGGCAAGCGCGTGCCGGTGTTGAACCGCCTGGGCTTTGCGGCGATCTTCGCCACCTTCGCGCCGTCCTACCTGGAATATGCCGGCCTGCTGCCCAAGGTCTTGGTCAAGTCGATCTCGGACTTCACCGAGGCCTCGAACTTCCTCTACCTGTTCATCGCCTCGATCGTGGTCGGCTCGATCCTGGGCATGGACCGGCGCTCGCTGATCTCGGGCTTCGGCAAGATCTTCATCCCGCTGATCCTGGGCTCGGCCGTCGCGTTCGTGGTCGGCTGCTCGACCGGCGTGGCGCTGGGGCTGGGCTTCCAGCACACCCTGTTCAAGATCGTCGCCCCGATCATGGCCGGCGGGGTGGGCGAGGGCGCCATTCCCCTGTCGGTCGGCTACGCCCACTTCTCGGGCCAGCCGCAGGGCGAGGCCTTCGCCGAGGTGCTGCCGCCGGTGATGCTGGGCAGCCTGTGCGCGATCGTGCTGGCCGGGGGCTTGAACTTCCTGGGCCGTCGCTTCCCGAACCTGACCGGTGAAGGCCGCCTGCAGATCGGCGAGGAAGACATCTCGCCGATCGCCCACGCCTCGGTGGCCGCCGCGCCGTCGCCGCAGACCATCGGCGCGGCGCTGCTGATGGTGGCCGTGCTCTACCTGCTGGGTGCGCTCAGCCAGACGCTATTCAACTGGCCGGGGCCGGTGGTGATGCTGGTGCTGGCGGTGGTCATCAAGCTGGCCCGCCTTGCGCCGCCGGCCCTGGAGCAGGGCGCCTATGTCAACTACCGGTTCTTCTCGACCTGCGTGACCTATCCGCTGCTGTTCGCGATCGGCGTGGCCAAGACGCCGTGGGAGAAGCTGATCTCGGCCTTCAACCTGCCGACCCTGGCGACGATCCTGGTCACCGTCGTCACGCTGATCGCAACGGGCTTCGTCAGCGCGCGCTGGGTGGGCCTGCATCCGATCGACACGGCGATCGTCAACGCCACCCACTCCGGACAAGGCGGGACCGGCGACGTGGCGATCCTGACCGCCGCCAACCGCATGCAGCTCATGCCCTTCGCCCAGATCGCCACCCGCATCGGCGGCGCGATCACGGTGACCATTGTGCTGGCGCTGTTCGCGCACTGGCGTTGAATGGAGCGAGAGCCGCCGTAGCTGAACCGCCATGTCGGCAAGCCGACCTGGCGCATGGTTGTCGTAAAACCGCAGTATGGCTCCGCTCCGCCCTTGCTGGGAGACGATCATGCTGAGCCTGCTGTTGGCCCTTCTCGCGGCCGAACCGAGCACCGTATCGCCGCGGATGAACGACATGCTCGCGGTCGGCACTCACAACTCCTACAAGCAGACGATCCCGCCCGAGGAAATGGCCGCCATGGTCGCCGCAGCGGGGCAGGGGGCGCTGGGCCTCGACTACGGTCATCGACCGCTGGCCGAGGAGCTGGACGCTGGCGCCCGCCAGCTGGAACTGGACGTAGTGCGCGATCCCGAGGGCGGCCGCTTCGCCAAGCCCGCCACGGCGTTCGGCAAGGGCATCGTCCCGACGCCCGCCTGGGCGGCGGCGATGGCCAGGCCGGGCTACAAGGTCATGCACATGCAGGACGTCGATTTTCGCTCGACCTGCTGGACCTTCGTGGCCTGTCTGACGGAAATCCGGGCGTGGTCCAAAGCCCACCCCCGCCACGCACCGATCCTGATCCTGCTGAACGCCAAGGACGGCCCATCCAGCTTCCCGAACGGCGTGGCGGCGCTGCCGTTCGATGAAAAGGCCTTCGACGCCCTGGACGCCGAGGTGCGCACGGTGTTCGCCGAAAGCGAGCTGATCACGCCAGACAAGGTCCAGGGGCGACGCGCCACCTTGCGCGAGGCGGTGCTGGCCGGCGGTTGGCCGACGCTGGAAGCCGCGCGCGGCAAGGTGTTCTTCGCCCTCGACGAAGACGCTGAGAAGGTCGCCGCCTATCGCGGCGCGCGCCCATCGCTGGAAGGTCGGGTCATGTTCGTCAATACCGACGAGACCTCGCCGGCGGCCGCCTACCTCACGCTCAACGACCCGATCGGCCAGCGCGAGCGCATTGCCGCCGCCGTGAAAGCCGGTTTCATCGTCCGCACCCGCGCCGACGCCGACACCGTGCAGGCGCGCAAGAACGACGTCTCCCAACGCACCGCCGCGCTCTCCAGCGGCGCGCAATACGTTTCGACCGACTACCTGTGGGCTGATCCGCGCTTTGCCGGCGGCTACGCCGTGCGCCTGACCGGCGGCGAGGCGGCGACCTGCAATCCGGTGCGTCTGGCCAAGGGCTGCAAGGGGCCGTTCGAGAGCCTGCCGGGCGCGCCGGTTCAGGGCTATCTCGCGCCGGTTCAGCGTCCGGACCTGACCAAGACCCTGGCCGCGCCGCCGGCCGCCGGTTCGCCTCGCGCCCTGGCCGACGCGGCGATCTTCGACCAGAGTCGGGCCTTGAAGGGCTCCGATCGCTGGAAACGGGCGACCGACGACGTCGATGGCTCGACCTACAAGCATTTCGAGCAGGCCCTGGGCGTGCGTCTGACCGAGGCCGAAACGCCGATCCTGACGGCGCTCCTGGAGCGGGCCGGCGAGGATCGCTCGGTGGTCAGCGTCGCCAAGGCGCACTGGGGGACCAAGCGCCCCTATCTCGGCAAGCCGAAAGCGCCGATCTGCGAGGCCAGGAGCGCGCATCTGGCGGGCAATCCCGACTATCCATCCGGACACTCGGCCTTCGGCATGCACGTGGCGATGATCCTGGCCGAACTGGCGCCCAGCCGCGCCGACGCGCTCTACGCCCGTGGCCGTGACTATGCCGAAAGCCGGTGGATCTGCGGCTCGCACACGGTCAGCGCCACGGAAGCAGGCATGCAGTCCGGGGCGACGATCTACGCCGCCGAACACGCTTCGCCTTACTTTCAGCGCGACATGGAAGCGGCGCGCGCCGAACTCGATGCAGCTCTGGCAAAGGCGGCTCCGTCCGCAGCGCGATGAGCGGGGCATGAAATCTATTTTGGTATAGTCCAAAAGTCAGGCGAGCAGGGCCGTAAGACCCCGCTTCAATGCGCTGAACCGGTCGTGATCTCCTGGAGCGCGCCACGTACATTCGCGTGACGGCGTTGATCGCGCAGGCTTTCTGCGTGCGCGGCCTTGCGCCCGGCTATCGGCCATCAGCGCTCTGTGTGCTGAGCATTCGGCCTGAAAGCACAGCTCGATACTTGCGCCGATAGCCCTGAAACGCCGTCCATCGCGGCGAGCGCCTAGCGCCGCATCGGCGAAATGTGTCTCCGTCGTCAGCCGCTGTCACGCAGGTGTCGCCGCAAGCTGCTTTAACATTCTGGTCCATACCAGTTGGGGCAGGGGAACCAACCATGTCGAAGCGATATCCCGTTCGGGCCGGGCGTCCGAACCTCAAGACCTTTCTGCTGGCCACCGTCGCGGCGCTGGCCGTCGACGCCAGTGCTCGCGGAGCCTTCGCGCAACAGACCTCGGGCGATCCGGGCCCGGGCAACGCGGTCGACGAGGTGGTCGTCACCGGCTACCGCAAGTCGCTGAGCGAAGCGCGCGAGATCAAGCGTGACGCGGTCATCCAGAAGGACGCCATCGTCGCCGAAGACATGGCGAAGTTCCCGGAATTGAACCTGGCCGAGTCGCTGCAGCGCCTGCCGGGCGTGCAGATCACCCGCGAAGCCGGCGAAGGCCGACGCATCTCGCTGCGGGGCCTGGGTCCTGATTTCGCCCGCGTGCAGCTGAACGGCATGGAAGTGCTGGGCAATGTCGACTCCGCGCAGGACAGCCGCGGCCAGCGCTCGCGCGACCGGGCCTTCGATTTCAACATCTTCGCTTCGGAGCTGTTCTCGAAGGTCGAGGTCGAGAAGACCTTCCAGGCGGCCCAGAACGAGGGCGGCATGGCCGGCACGGTCGGCCTCTTCACCGGCAAGCCCTTCGATTACGGCGAAGGCGCCAAGGGCGCGGTCTCGCTCAAGCTGGGCACCAACGAATACACCAAGGACGCCCAGCCGCGCATCGCCGCGCTGTTCAGCCGGAACTGGGACGACAAGTTTGGCGTCGCCGTATCGGTCGCCTACGCCAAGCGCGAGACCACCGAACAGGGTCACAACGACTACAACTACGAACACCCCAGCGCCTCGACCATGCAGTCGCTGGTCGCCAAGGGGCTGGATATCTCGCACCTGAGCGCCGCTCAGCAGGCCAAGTTCCTGTCCGGCGATCTCTATTTCGCCGACGGCAACCGCATCTCGTCATGGGACGCCAAGATGACCCGCCTGGGCCTGACGGGTGCGGTGCAGTGGAAGCCGGTCGACAACGTGCTGCTGACCTTCGACGCGCTGCACGGCGAGTTCACCACTCACCGCGACGAGCTGCATCTGGCCACGCGTCCGCTGGCGTCGACCGGCTCGGTCGCGTTCGACACCCCGGCGGGCGGCGTCTGGCCGTCCATCTTCCAGAAGGCCTCGGTCATCAACAACCTGGCCTGGGACAGCAGCAACTACGTCACCATGACCGACGTGACGGGCACGACCTTCGGCAGCGAACACCGCCGGGAGCTGAACAAGAACCGCTTCAACCAAGGCGTTCTGACCGGCACGTGGGACGTGTCCGATCGCCTCAAGATCGACGGGCACGTGGGCGCGGAGAAGTCGACCTACGACACTCCGTACGACGACAAGTTCTACATGCGCGCCAAGGGCAACCTGGTCGCCAACTACGGCGCGAACGGCCAGTCGGCCTCGTTCTCGTATCCGAACTGGGACCCGACCAATCCGGCCAACTATGCGATGGACGACTTCTACTATCGCGCCTTCTACAATCGCTCGATGCTGCAGGAAGGCGTGATCAACCTGCACTACGAACTGAACGACGTCTGGAAGCTGCGCGCCGGGGCGGCCTATCACCGCTTCTCGCAGAAGGGCGCGAACTACTTCTACGACGACAACGTCAACGGCACGAAGGCCGAGTCGCGCGGCACGTCGGTGGCCGACATCACCGACGTGTTCACCAACGAGTTCGGCTCGTGGCTGATCGGCGACTACGCCAAGGGCTTCGCCAAGTACAAGGAATATCACCGCCTTGGCCCGAAGCCCGACGGGACGGGCGGGGCGCTGCAGGATATCGAGCAGGTCTATAACGTCACGGAAAAGACCGTGTCCGAATACGTGCAGGCCGACTGGGACACCCAGCTGATGGGCAAGCGGTTCCGCGGCAATATCGGCCTGCGCGGCTACCAGACCGACACGCACAGCTCGGGCTGGATCCAGGGCGACAGCTACGCCTATCTGGGGACGACCGACGTGAAGGGCAGCTATTCGGGCGTCCTGCCGGCCATGAACTCGGTGCTGGAAGTGACGCCGGATGTGCTGGTGCGCTTCTCGGCCACGCAGAACCTGAACCGTCCGAGCCTGGGCTCGATGGCGGCCGAGGGCACGGCGTTCAAGGACGAGGACAGCGGCGTCATCACCGCCTCGCGCGGCAACCCGAACCTCAAGCCCTTCAAGGACACCACGCTGGACCTGTCGGTCGAGTACTACTTCGGCAAGGTCGGCCTGCTGTCGGCCAGCGTGTTCCGCAAGAACCTCAAGAACTTCATCGGTTCTGAGACGCTCGAGAATATCCCCTTCAGCGAGACGGGCGTGCCGGTCAGCACGATCCCGGGCGCGACGGGGACGACGATCGTCAAGGAATTCTCGATGCCCATCAACGTGGCGGGCACCAAGAAGCTGACGGGCGTGGAGCTGGCCGCGCAGACCCAGTTCTCGTTCCTGCCCGCGCCGTTCAACAATCTGGGCGCGGTGGTCAACTACACCTATGTCGACGTCGACAAGTCGATCACCGGCATCTCGAAGACCAGCTACAACGCCACGCTCTACTACGAGACCGCCCGTTGGGGCCTGCGCGGTTCGCTGAGCCACCGCACCCGCTGGTACACCGGCCACAGCGACACGGTCATGAGCGCCAGCACGGCGGGCTTCGAGGGGACCACCTACGTCGACGCCGCGGCCTTCTACAACATCACCGACAAGCTGCAGGTCTCGCTGGACGGCATCAACCTGACCAACCAGAAGGACACGCAGTTCTGGGGGCAGAACCGCTACCTCTACAATCAGACCCAGAGCGGCCGGACCTACATGGTCGGGCTTGGCTACAAGTTCTGACATGAGCGCACGTTAGGCTGGGCGCCCCACCTCCCTTGGGCGGTGGGGCGCCTCGTCCGTGTCCAGAGCCATGATCGTTTCCCACCGCCATCGTTTCATCTTCGCCGCCGTGCCCAAGACCGGCACCCATTCCGTACGCCAGGCCTTGCGCGAGCAACTGGGCGACGAGGATGTCGAGCAGGTGGGGCTGTTCGTCGACAAGCGCTTCCCGTGGGAGGACCTGGCGGCGATCCGGCACGGCCATCTGTCGCTGCAGCAGGTGCGGCCCTACGTCGGCGAAGAGGCGTTTGGCGACTATTTCAAGTTCGCCTTCGTCCGCAATCCGTTCGACCGCTTCGTCTCGTATTGCGCCTTCATGCTGCGCGGCGGCGACGTGTTCCAGCAGCGGCCGCAGGACGTGATGCGCCACTTCCTGTTCGTCGAGCCGCCGGAGCAGCACATCCTGTTCCAGGCGCAGACTTCGTTGCTGACGGGCGAGGATGGCCAGACCCTGCTGACCAACGGGATCGGCCGTGTCGAGGACATGCAGGGTTCGTACGACGCCATCTGCGACCGGATCGGCATCGCCTCGCGACCGCTCGACCGGGTCAATGGCACCATGCGCGGGGACTATCGCCGCTACTACGACAAGGCCCTGATCGACGGCGTCGCTGCGCGCTACGCGCAGGATCTGGACCTGCTGGGCTACAGCTTCGACGGCGTGCGATGAGCGCACCGCCGCCCACCGCCAATCCGCGCAAGACCACGACCGTCCGCGATCTTGGTCCGGTCGACATCGCCGCTCTGCGAAGCGCCGTGCTGGCGATCCCTGAAGCGGTCTGGGATGCCGAAAACGCCGGCAAGCCCAACCGCTTCGAGGTGCTGGACGCGACGCGGCATATCGTCTTCCGCTTCGTCGACAGTCCTCGAGACTGGCGCGGCTCGCACGATCGCGCGGCCTGGCCGCAGTGGCGCGCGCTGCTTGAGCCGGTGCTGGCGCAGGCCGTCCGCGACTACGGTTATGCTCGCGGCGTCTTTCCGCGGGTGATGCTGGCCAGGATGCCGGCGGGCGGGGTGATCCACCCGCACATCGACGCCAACCCGGCCGCAAGGTGGCCGCACAAGATCCATGTGCCGCTGACGACCAACCCCGCAGTGGTCTCGTTCTTCGGCGGGCAGGAGCATCACTTCCCGCCGGGCGTGGCGGTGGAGGTCAACAATCTGGGTCCGCATTGGGTGCGGAATGGCGGCGGCGCCGACCGCATCCACCTGATCTTCGAATACTACGACGCCGATCAGCCGGACCCCGACTGGCTGGAGCCGTTCCTCCAAGCCGGCGCGCAACGATGAACGCCGCCTTCGGTTCGGGCGAGCGCGACGCTCTGCTGCGCGAAGCCATGAGCCTGCGTATCGATGGGCGCGTCACGGACGCCTTGGCCGTGTTGGCAAAGCTGGAGACTTCGCATCCCCGGTTCAGTCGCCTCCATCAGGAGCGCGGCCACTGCCACGTCCTGTTGCGCAACGCGTCGGCGGCGATCGAGGCCTTGCGGGAGGCTGTTCGCCTCAATCCGGCGCTGCCGGCCAGCTGGGATATGCTCGAGCAGCTCTTTCGCATGCTCGGCGATGCTGCGCAGGCGGAGATGGCCGCGCGGCATCTAGGCGTTCTGAGGCAGCTTCCGCCGCAGGTGGTGGTCGCCGACAGCCTGCTGGCTGACGGCGATCTGGCCCCGGCGGAAGCGGTGATCCGGGACTACCTGCACGAGGATGGTGGAAACGCCGGCGCGCTGCGTCTGCTGGCGCGGATCCGCAAAGCGTGTGGCGCCCTCGACGAGACCGAGGCGCTGCTGACGTCGGTGCTGGCGCGCGCGCCTGACTATCACGGCGCGCGGCTCGACTACGCCATGGTGCTGTTGCAGCAGCAGAAGCATCTGCAGGCGCGGCGGGAAGCTGAGCGTCTGCTCGACCACGATCCGGACAACCGCGAATACCTCAAGCAGTACGGAGCGGCCTGCGTGGGTCTGGGCGACCACGAGCCGGTGATCGACCTCTACGAGACTCTGCTGTCGGGCCAGGTCCAGTCCGAGACCGAGATCGCCGACCTGCGCCTGTGGCGGGCCAACGCCCTGAAGATCACCGGGCGACAGGCGGAAGCCATCGCCGACTATCGCGCCTCGCTGGCGGCGCGGCCGGACAATGGCGTGGCGTGGTTCAGCCTCGCCAACCTGAAGACCTATCGCTTCACTGACGACGAGATCGCGCGCATGCAGGCGGTGCAGGCGCAGTCCGATCTCCAGGACATGGACCAGATCTATCTGTCCTTTGCCCTGGGCAAGGCGCTGGAGGACCGCGCGGACTATGCGGCATCGTGGCGAAGCTACGCGCACGGCAACGCCCTGCGGCGCGCCGGCGGCCGCTGGCGGCCAGAAGTCGCGGAGGCGTGCGCTGTCCGGCTGAAACGGGTCTTCACCGCCGAGGTCTTCGCCGCGCGCGCCGGCTGGGGGACGGACGATCGCGCGCCGATCTTCGTCCTCGGCCTTCCGCGTTCGGGATCGACGCTGATCGAGCAGATCCTGGCTTCCCATTGGCAGGTGGAAGGCACGCAGGAGCTTACGGAGATCAGCCGCTACGTCGGCGAGATCTGCGGCCGCGATCCGGATTGCGGCCTGCCGCTCGATCCCGAGGCGCTGTTGGCCCTGACCGCCGAGACGGCGAGGGACCTTGGCGAGCGTTTCCTGGCCGAGACGCAAACCTATCGCAGGCTGGGCCGGCCGTTCTTCATCGACAAGATGCCGAACAATTTCTGGCACATCGGCCTGATCCAAATGATCCTGCCGCGCGCGACGATCATCGACGTGCGGCGCGAGCCCATTGCCTGCGGCTTCAGCAATCTCAAGCAGCTATTCGGGACAGCCAACCAGGAATTCACCTACGGCGTCGGCGACATCGCCCGCTACTACCACACCTATCTCGACCTCATGCGGCACTGGGACCGGGTGTTGCCCGGGCGGGTGCTGCGGGTGTCGTACGAGGACTTGGTCGAGGATCTCGAAGGCGGCGTGCGACGCATGCTGGCGCACAGCGGACTGCCGTTCGAGCCGGCTTGCCTGGCTTTCCACGAGACGCAGCGCAGCGTGCGCACGCCCAGCTCCGAACAGGTGCGCCAGCCGATCGGCCGGGAAGGTCTCGATCAATGGCGTCACTACGCGCCGTGGCTCGCGCCGCTGCGGGACGCGCTGGGCGACGCCTTGACCAGCTACAAGGACTGAACCCATGCGGCTGTCGCGACCCTTCTTCCAGCTTCCCGTGCTGTTCGACGCCGCGCGCTTGCAGGCCGAGGTCGCGGCTTTGCCGGCTCAGGCCTGGGTGGCGCACCCGGACCAACTGCCCGGAAACAGCGCCGCGCGACTGATCAGCGCCGGAGGCGCTGAAACGGATTCCGTGCACGGACAGATGCTGCCGACGCCCTGGCTTGAAGGCATGTCCTACCTGCAACAGGTGCTGGCGGGTTTCGGCGTGGTTTGGAGCCGCTCACGACTGATGCGCCTGGCGCCCGGCGCGGGCGTGCCCGAGCATGCCGACATCAACTACCACTGGCATACGCGGGTGCGGCTGCACATTCCGGTCCTCACCTGGCCGCAAGTGCGCTTTCACTGCGACGGGCAGTCCGTGCACATGGCGCAGGGCGAGGCTTGGATCTTCGACAACTGGCGCCGACACCATGTGGAGAACAACGCCGCCGCCGAGCGCATCCATCTGGTGGCCGACACCACCGGCACGGCGGCGTTCTGGCGGTTCGCTTGCGGAGATACGCCGCCGCGCGCGCAATGGCCGACGCTGGCCTGGGATCCCGAAGGCCACCCGCAATTGCTCACGGAGAGCGATCAGCGCGCGCCGGTGATGCCCGCCGCCGAGGTGCAATGGCTAATCGATGATCTGCGCGATGAACTGACGCTCGTCATGGACAGCGTCGAGGCCAGGACGCGTGCGGCGCGGTTCAGCCTGCTGCTGGAGAGCTTCGTGCTGGACTGGCGCCAGCTTTGCGCGCTGCACGGCGTCAGCGGGCGAGGGCGGCCAGAGTTCATGCGTCTGGCCGCCGCCGTGCGCGACGCCGCCCAGCCGCTGGCCGAGGGGCTGGTGATGCGCACGAACAACGCCAGCGCGCTGCTGGTGCTGGAGAAGCGCGTGCTCCAGCACCTCGTCGCGGATGAGGTCGCGCCTTCCTAGACCTTACCCGCGCGCTCGATCAGATCGCGCAGCAGGTCGTGATAGCTCTCGAAGCCGGCCACCTGAGCGTCCGGCGCCTTGCCGGTCTCGTCGTATTCGCGCAGCCGCAGGGCGTCCTGCGCCGCCGGTTCGGCCAGGAACGCGGTGATCTCGTCCGGAGACATCGGGCCGCCCTGCAGCGCCAGGCTCTGCAGCGAGGCCTTGCTGAGGCGTCCGAGATAATGGGGATCGGTCGCGACCCGATAGCGCTTGGCCGCCACGTGGAGGCGGACCGGCTCGGTGACGTCCGGACCGAAGGCGCGGGCCAGGTAGCCGGCGCTGATATGCTCGTGACGCGCGTCGACGCCCAGGTCGGCGGCGTTCTCGCCGATCTTCTGCATCATGTGGCCGACGTCGTGCAGCAAGGCGGCGGCGACTAGCGCGGGCGACGCGCCATCCAGCCGGGCGTGATGCGCCGTCTGCAGGGCGTGTTCCATCTGGGTGACGCCCTCGCCGTAACGAAGGCCGCCCAGGCGGGCGTAGAGGTCGGAAAGCTCGGCCACGAAAGCGTCGGCCGCGGTACGAGAGGTCATCGAGTATCCGTCTGGAGAGGCTGAGATAGGGCTCACAGGCGCATGCGCCCGATGCCCGGGTCCGTGCGGCTGGGTCGACCTGTTTCCAGATGGCCGGCCAGGCGCTGGGTGAATGAAGGCTCGTCGGCCAAGGTCAGGGTCAGGTCGTACCAATGATCGCTGCCGCGCAGGTCCCAGACCGAGCGCGCGGCGCCGCCGGGCTTCAGCAGGACGGTCTGCCGGGCCTCGCCCTCGGCCAGCGGATAGGCCCCGTCCATCTGGGCCGTGACCAGGCCGGACTCGCGGCCGGCCAGGCTGACGACCAGACGTGAGCGGGCGTCGGCGGACACCGTGACCACCGGCTGGGCTCGCGACGTGTCGCCGGCGAAGCGACGGTAGAAGCCGTTGGGGCCGTGAACGGTCAGGTCATAGGGGCCAGGAGGCCGTCCGGCCTTGTTCCAGTGTCCGGCTGCATAGCGCTCGCCAGCGGCCAGGGTGAAGCGCCAGGGCGCGTCGCGGTCGGTGTTGTCGAACACCTGGAACACAGCCCCCGCGCGGCCGGCGTTGACGAGGTCGATCCAAAGCGCGCCGTCCTTCACCCGGGCGTCCGCCGACAGGATGTAGGGCAGGGCGCGCGCGCCGCGCTGCGGGCCGCCCTGGCCCGAGGGGCCTTGTGTTTCGGGAATGCGCAAGGTCGGCGCGGCCTTGGAGCGGGCCACGCGCTGCATGTAGTCGGCTGTTGCCGGCAGGGTCAGCGCCGTCCAGTCCTGGTTCGGCGCGGCGAAGTCGAAGGCCGAGGTCAGGTCGCCGCAGACCGTGCGGCGCCAGTCGCTGATATTGTCCTCGCGGACGCCGAAACGCTTTTCCAGGAACCGCAGGGTCGAGGTGTGGTCGAACACCTCCGAACAGACGAAGCCGCCACGGCTCCAGGGCGAGACGATGAGCGCCGGCACGCGGATGCCCAGGCCCAACGGGTGAGCGCCTTTGTTCGCCACCTTGGGATCGTCGCCGTAGTTCTTGATCTCACCGGCGACCGACACCGAACTCCAGCCCTGCTCAGGCGTGATCGGCGGCATCGGGGGCTGCATGTGGTCATAGAAGCCGCCGGCCTCGTCGTAGTTGACGATGAAGACGGTCTTGGCGAACACCTCGGGGTGGTCGACCAGGGCCTTGATCAGCTCGGCGCAGACGTGCTCGCCCTTCGAGGGCTCGGCCTGCGGGTGTTCGGAGAGATCGGCGGCGGTGACGATCCACGACACCTGGGGCAGGCGATCAGCGGCGACGTCGGCGCGGAAGGCCTCGACGAGCTGTTCGCCGTCCGAGCGGGTGCGGTCGGCCCCCGCCTTGTGTTCGCTGACCCAGGACCGGCCGCGCTCATAGAGGGGCGAGTCCTTGGCGCACGGACGGAAAGGCTTGAACACCGACAGGATGTTGTCGCCGAAATTGTCGTACTCTTGATAGACCTTCCAGCTGATCCCGGCCGCCTGCAGGCGTTCGGCGTAGGTGGTCCAGTCGTGCGGGCCGTAGGCCATGACCTTGTCTTCGGCCATGTCGGCGCTGGGCGTGTCGTCCTCGCCGTAGTTGCTCATCTCCGGATCGCCGCCGACCTTGCCGCCGCCGTTGCAGCCCGTCCAAAGGTGCAGGCGGTTCGGGTAGGTCTGGGTCAGGGTCGAGCAGTGATAGGCGTCGCAGATCGTGAAGGCGCTGGCCAGGGCGTGGTAGAACGGCAGGTCCGAGGCCTTGTAGTAGACCATCCGCTTGTGCAGCTCGCCTGAGTGGCCCCACTGGTCGTAGCGGCCGCCGTTGACGATGGTGGTGGCGCCCTGGTGACCTTGCTCCGAGCCGTCGACGGTGTAGGCGTCCGTGGCCGAGGCGTCGCCGTGGAAGGGCATCACGAAGCCGTCCGGGTGTTCCTTGCTGGGCTGACGCCAGACCGAAGCGCCGCCAGGCAGGCGCTGCGGGCGCGGATCGCCCAGGCCGCGCACGCCGTTCAGGGCGCCGAAATAGTGATCGAACGCGCGGTTCTCCTGCATGAAGATCACGACGTGCTCGACGTCCATGATCGTGCCAGTGCGGTGGCGCGCGGGGATGGCCATGGCCTTGGCGACCGTGGCGGGCAGCAGGCCGATCGCTGCGCCGGCGGCGGCGGACCTCAGGAACGAGCGGCGATCGGTCGTCATGGGGAGTATCTCTCTAAAACATATTTGGTATAGACCAGATTGATTTGAGCGAGAGCGAAAGTTTCGTGAAACTTCGGCTGGGGGCGAGCCGTCCCGACGAGGGGCCGATCCCGTTCCTTGACCCCAGGTGAGCGCCCTCCCATCCTGCCGTCGTGGCGGGATTCGACCGCTGGCCAGGTCGCCCGATGCAACAGCCCGATCTCCAGTATCTCGGCGTCCGCGACGACATCGCCGCGCGCATCGCCGGTGGAGAGCTGAAGGCCGGCGAGCGTCTGCCGTCCGAACGCCAGCTGCAGGTCGGCGGCGGCGTGGCGCGGGGCACCATTCGTGAGGCCTTGTTCCAGCTAGAGGCCGAAGGGGTCATCTACCGCAAGGACCGCAGCGGCTGGTATGTCTCGCCGCCGCCGGTGGTCTATGACCCGACCCGCTGGGAAGGCTTCATGTCCTATGTCGAGGCGCAGGGCCGGCGGCCGGCGACCGAGACGCTGAGCAAGGTCGAGATCGCCTGCGACGCCATGCTGGCCCAGATCTTTTCGCGGCCGATCGGTGCGCCGATGTACTGGATCCGTCGGCGACGTTCGATCGACGACCGGGCCGTGCTGATCGAGAGCATCATCGTTGACGCGTCCCTGGCGCCGGGCCTGGTGGATCACGATCTGGACGGGTCGCTGACCAGCGTCCTGAAGTCGGTCTACGGCATTGGCGTCGCGCGCAACAAGGTCGACATGCAGCCCTGCGCCCTGACGCGCGACGAGGCCGAGGCGCTGCGGGTCAAGTCGGGTCTGCCGGGGCTCAGCGTGATCCGCACCTGTTACGACGCCCAGGGGCGCGTGGTCGAGTTTGACCGCGAATACTGGCGCCACGACGCCCTCAAGGTCAGCGTCGACATCCGCGTGCGATAGGCCCCAGGGCCGTCATCCATCTGTCGTGGTCGTGGTATAGACCAAAACGCTCCATGAGGGGCGTTTTCCATGAGTACGGGTCTTCGGCGCTGGCTTGAGCGGGCCAATCCGCTGGCGTTCACGGTGTTCGCGGGCCTGGCCGGCTTTTGCGCCTATTTCTCGATGTACGCCTTTCGCAAGCCGTTCGCGGCGGCCACCTTCGGCGTGGTCCACGGCTGGAGCTTCGCGGTCGACTACAAGATCGCCCTGGTGTTGGCCCAGGTCGCCGGCTACGCGGCTTCCAAGCTGATCGGAGTCAAGGTGATCTCCGAGATCGCGCCGGCGCGTCGCGGCGCGGCGATCCTGGGCCTGATCTGCCTGTCGTGGCTGGCTCTGTTGGCGTTCGCGGTCATTCCCGCGCCCTGGAACGTCGCGGCCCTGTTCCTGAACGGACTGCCGCTGGGCATGATCTGGGGTCTGGTGTTCGGCTTCATGGAGGGAAGGCGCACGTCGGAGGTGCTGGGCGCCATCCTGTGCGCCAGCTTCATCCTGTCGTCGGGTATCGTCAAATCAGTCGGCAAGTGGCTGCTGGTCGGCGTCCACGTCTCGCCGTTCTGGATGCCGGCCGCCGCAGGCGTGATCTTCATGCCGCTTCTGGCCGTCTCGGTCTGGGCCCTGATGCAACTGCCGCCGCCCAGCGCCGCCGACGAGGCCGCCCGCGTGCGTCGAGAGCCGATGGACCGAGCCCAGCGCGGCGCCTTCCTCGCGGCCTATGCGCCAGGGATCGTGCTGCTGGTGCTGTCGTACATCCTGCTGACGGCCTTGCGCGATTTCCGAGACAATTTCGCCGCCGAGATCTGGACCGCCCTGGGCTTTGGCGAAGCTTCCGACGTCTTCACCGCCAGCGAGTTGCCGGTCGCAGTCGTGTCCCTGGCCGTCATCGGCGCGGTGATGCTGGTGCGCGACAACCTGCGGGCGCTGCTGGTCATGCACGGCGTCATCTTCGCCGGGTTCGTGACGCTGGGCCTCTCGACCCTGGCGTTCCAGGCGCATCTGCTGGCGCCGCTGCCCTGGATGATCCTGACGGGCGCGGGGCTCTACATGGCCTATGTCCCGTTCAACGCCATGCTGTTCGACCGAATGATCGCCTTCAGCGGCCAGGTCGGCACGGCCGGGTTCCTGATCTATGTCGCCGACGCCTCCGGCTACCTGGGCAGTGTGGCCCTGCTGGTCTGGCGCAACTTCGCCATGGTGACCCTGGACTGGCTCGGCTTCTTTATCGCCAGCGCCTACGCGACCAGCATCCTCGGCGCCGCCTGCGCGGTGCTGGCAGGCCTCTACTTCCTGCGACGCCGGCCGGGCATGCGGGATACGCAAACCGTCAGCGCCGTGGTCGCCGAGGACGCACTGGCCTGACGGCGCTGGGCGCGGATCAGCGCGCGCCCAGGCGTGCGGTCGCTGTGAGCGGGAGGTCTGCCGACGAGCCGCCAACCGCGATCGCGTAGCCGCCCGACGCCAGGCTCCAGCCTTTTTCCGTGTGTTCCGAATAGGTTCGCGGCTCGGCGACGATGCGGACCGTCTTCCGTTCGCCAGCCTTGAGCGGTACGCGTGTCCAGCCGGCCAGGCGCGGCGTCCCACCGGGGGGCGTCACGTAGAGCTGGGCGATCTCGACGCCGGCGCGAGACCCGGTATTGGCGACTGCGACCGATACGGTCAGCGGTTTGCCGGGAACGGTCGCCAGCTTGGCATAGGCGAAGCGCGTGTAGGACAGGCCGTAGCCGAACGGGAACAACGGCTTGGCCTTGGTGCGTGCGAACCAGCGGTAGCCGACGTCCGCACCCTCGACATAGCGCGCCGAGAACGGCTGGAAGACGCCGAAGAACGGCACGGTCGGCATGTCGGCGCCGTCGATCTTCGGGCGCGGCAGCTGGGTTTCGCTGGCGGGGAAGGTCATCGGCAACTTGCCCGACGGATTGACCTTGCCGGTCAGCACATCGGCGATGGCCGCGCCGCCCTCCGAGCCCGGATACCAGGCCTCGACCACGGCGCCGACCTCGTCCAGCCAGGGCATGGCGACGGGGTTGCCGGTTTCCAGCACGACGACGGTCTTGCGATTGGCCTTGGCCACGGCGGCGATCAGCGCGTCCTGGCCATCGCCCAGCGACAGGTCGGCGGAGTCGTCGCCCTCGCTCTGCCATTTGCCGGCAAAGACGATGACGACGTCCGACTTGGCGGCGAGCGCCGTAGCCTCGGCGAGATCCTGGCCGCTGGCGAAGGTCACCGACGCGCCGGGCGAGGCTTCGGTCAGGGCTTTTAGCGGCGCGACGCCGCCGTACGAGATCTTGGAGAACGCCGCGGCGACGCCCTTGGTCACCGGCAGTTCCAGCTTGGCGCCGCCATAGGGCACGACCTGGGACGAGCCGCCGCCCGACAGCACGCCGACGTCGGCATGGCCGCCGATCACCGCGATGCGCTTGGCCGAGGCCGCCAGCGGCAGCATGCCGCCGTCGTTCTTCAGCAGCACTATGCCTTCCTGTGCCGCGCGACGCGCGATGGCGGCGTGGGCCGCGCGATCAATCGGGGCGGAGGCGGCCGGATGGTCGACCACGCCCTTGTCGAACATGGTGCGCAGGATGCGGTGGACCATGTCGTCCAGCCGCGCCTGCGAGACAGCGCCCTTGGCCAGGGCCTCCTTGAGCGGCGCGCCGAAGAAGTCGGCTTCGGCCGGCGTCGTCTTGCCGCCGGCCTGCATGAAGATGCCGGCGCGCAGCTGGTCGAAGGCCTGGCCCGACTGCTGGTCCAGGCCCGCATTGGCCGCCGCGACCGTGCTGTGCACGCCGCCCCAGTCCGACATCACCCAGCCGGGGAAGCGCCAGTCGCCCTTCAGCACCTGGCTCAGCAGGTAAGGGCTCTCGGACGCGTAGGTCCCGTTGACGCGGTTGTAGCCGCTCATCACCGCGCCGGGCTGGCCGCGCTGGATGGCGATCTCGAAGGCCAGCAGGTCGGACTCGCGCAGGGCCTTTTCGTCGATATCGGACGAGACGACGTTGCGGCCGGTCTCTTGGGCGTTGATGGCGAAGTGCTTGGTGGTCGAGATGACGTGGGCGCTCTGCACCCCGGCGATGGCCTCGCCGACCATGACGCCCGATAGCAAGGGATCCTCGCCGGCATATTCGAAGTTACGGCCGTTGCGCGGGTCGCGGGTCAGGTTCGCGGCGCCGGCCAAGAGGACGTTGAAGCCCTTGGCGTGGGCTTCGGCGCCGATCATCACGCCGGCTTCGCGGGCCAGGGCCGGGTTCCAGCTGGAGGCCGTGGCAAGGCCCGAGGGCAGGGCGGTGGCCTCGTCGCCGGGGCGCATGTGGCCGCCGTTGGCGACGCCCAGGCCCGCGTCACTCTCCTGCAAGGCCGGCAGGCCCAGGCGCGGGACGCCCGAGACGTAGCCGGCCGAGCCGATCGCGCCCTCTGGCATCTTGTCCAGCGGCGGCGGGGCGCCGGCGAAGGCCGCGCCGAACTTGCCGCGCACCAGGGCCAGCTTCTCGTCCTGGGTCATCTCGTGCTGGAGGAGACGCGCCCGCTCATCGGGTCCGAGCTTGGTGTTCATCCACGGACGGGCGGGCTCGGCGGCATACGAAGCCGAGGCGGAGGCGACCGTCGCCAGGACGAGCAGCGAGGCGGCGGTCTTGCGGGGGGAGATCGGCATTCCTCAGTCCTGCAGATGTTCGAACTGGGCGCGCATGGCCTTGAAGACCGGCGGCGGTTCGGCGTGCTTGAACGGCGCGAAGGTCTCGCGGGCGGCTTGCAGCTTGGCGCCCAACGCCTTGGCGACGTCGGGGTTGGTCTTGGCGACGCTGTAGTTCTCGGCCGGATCGGCCTCGACGTCGTACAGCTCCTCGTACCCGAACAGTTTGTAGGGCAGCAGCGCGCCGCGATAGTAGTCGCCGCCGACATACTTCCAGCGCTGGGTGCGGATGGCGATCGGCACCTCGTTGTTGAAGATCACCAGCGCCTCGTGCGGCGAGGTCTTGCCGCCCTTCAGCACGCCGGTGATGTCCAGGCCGTCCAGAACCACGTCCTTGGGCGCCGGCACGCCGGCCATGGCGCAGAAGGTCGGCAGAAGATCGACACCGGAGGCGATGGCGTTGGTGCGCTTGCCAGCCGGCAGCGTCCCTGGCCGCCAGGCGATGAACGGCACGCGCGAGCCGCCGTCATAGCCGCCGTCGCCCTTGCGGCCGCGCAAGTTCCCGGGCGAGCCCTCGAACCACGGGCCGTTGTCGGAGGTGAAGATCACCAGGGTGTCGCGCTCCAGATGCAGCGCCCGCAGCTTGTCCATCAAGCGACCGACGATAGAGTCGATCTCGGCCACGACCGCGCCGTAGGGGCCGGCGGGGGTCTTCTGGTCGAAGGGCTCGTGCGGATACGACGGCAGGTGCGGGGCGCTGAGCGCCAGCTCCAGGAAGAACGGCCGGTCCTTGTTGTCGTCGATGAAGCGCTCGGCGTGCTCGTAGAACTGCTGCTGTAGCTTGGGGAAGTCGACCGGGCTCTGCTTGATCTCGTCCGAGCCCGCCGTGCTCTCGAACAACGCCAGCGGCAGCATGTCGTGGCTGTAGGGGATGCCGAAGAAGCGGTCGAAGCCGTGCTTGGTCGGCGGCCAGGCCGCGCCCTGGTGTCCCAGGTGCCATTTGCCGACGAGGGCGGTGGCGTAGTGCGGCTTCAGCGCCTTGCCGATCGTCACTTCGCTGAGCGGCAGGCCCCGGTCGTCTTGCTGCATGATGACCTCGTAGCCGAGGCCCGTGCGCACCGGATAGCGGCCGGTCAGCAGGCCCGCGCGCGAGGGCGTGCAGAGGTTGGCGGGGGCGTAGTAGTCGGTCAGCACCACGCCCTCGCGGGCCATCCGCTCCAGGTGCGGAGTCCTGATGGCCGAAGGGCCGTAGACGCTGGTGTCGCCGTAGCCCAGGTCGTCGCACAGCACGACGATGAAGTTGGGCTTGCGGGCCGGAGCAGCGGCGGCCCACGCGCCGCCCGGAAGGGCGGCGGCGAGCGCGCCGGCGGCGCAGGCTTTGAGAAGATCCCGGCGGTGCATGCGCCTACTCCGTTCTGAACTCTAGAACTTGCCGCTGAGGGCGACGCCGACCGAGCGACGCGCCGCCTGGCCGAAGAACTGGCTGTAGCCGGCCGGGGTGGTGGCGTTCCCCGCCTGGAACGAGCTGGGATAGATAAACGAGGCGTAGTGCTCGTCGAACAGGTTGCGGGCGAACAGGGCCAGGCGCAACGTCTGGCCCGGCGTCTGGACGCCCAGGTTCAGGCTGGCGATGCCAAAGCCCTTCTGGACCGTGTTGGGGTCCTGGTTCAGGCTGAAGTTCACCTTGCTGCGATAGGCGTAGTTGGCGTCGACGAAGCCGCTCAGCTCATGCCAGCCCAGTGGGTGCGAATACGAGGCGCTGAGCGTATAGGCCCACTTGGGCGCATTGTTCAGCGACGCGCCCTTCAGGTCCTGGACGAAGGTCGCGCCCAGGGCGCGGCAGGCGCTGCCGGCCACCAGCATCTCGCCCGGATAGCAGGGGGCATTGGGGAAGTCGGTGAAGGTCGCGTCGGTATAGGCCAGGTTGGCCGACAGGGTCAGGCCGCGCGCCGGCGCCGCCAGGGCTTCCAGCTCGACCCCGCGCGAGCGCAGTTCGCCGGCGCTGGTCAGGGTGTTGCTCTGGGTCAGGCTGTCATAGGACGTCGCCTGGAAGCCCTTGAACGTCTCGTTGAACACCGTGGCGTTCAGCTGCAGGCGGCGGTCGAAGAAGGCGGTGCGGGCGCCGGCCTCGTACGACGTCGGGATCTCGGGCGGCACCAGATAGCCGCCGGACGCCACCTGGGCAGCGGTCAGGAAGTTCAGCATGTTCAGCGCCGCGCCCTTGAAGCCGCGTGAATAGCTTGCATAGACCATGAAGCCCGGCGCGATGTCGTACTGGGCGCCGAACTTGGTCGACAGCTTGTGCTCGTCCGAGTTCAGGCCCTCGGCGACCAGCGGACCGCCGGCGACGGAGGCGGGCGCCGCGGCCAGGGCGCCGGGCATCACCTTGCGACGGAACCAGGCGCTCTGCTGTTCGGACGTGTAGCGGCCGCCGGCGATCAGCGAGAACTTGTCGGTGACGTGGAAGGTCGCCTGGCCGAAGGCCGAGGCGTTCTCGGTGTGGATGCCGCGATCGACCTGGCTGCCCAGGAACGTGCCGACCGGCACGGCGCCCAGCGTGCCGGCCGACTGGGTGCGCGTCTTCAGGCCCTGGAAGAAGTAGTAGAGCCCGGCCACGTATTCGAGCCGCTGGCCCTTGGGCGAGGTGATGCGCAGTTCCTGGGTGAACTGGTTCTGCTGCTGGTTGGCGTTGTTCAGGTCCAGCAGGTTGATCGACGTCAGGTCGGAGTCGATGTTGTCATAGACGTGGAAGTGCCGGAACGCCGTGATCGAGGTCAGGGTGAAGCCGCCCAGCTGCTGGTTGGCCTCGATCGAGGCGCCGGCGCTGTTCTGGTTGCTGACCGAGTCGGTGCCGGCCGAGGTGCTCTCGTTGTCCGGGCCGGGCGTGACGCCGACATAGGCCGAGTAGGGTTTGCCGAAATAGCTGTTGTTGGCGGTGACCGAGCGGATGGTCGGCGCGCAGCAGGCGCCTGAGCTCTTCGAGTAGTCGGCGATGGCCAGCACGTCGAGCGTGTCGGTCGGGGTGAACAGCAGCTTGCCGCGCACGCCGTACTGCTTGCGGTCGTTGAGGTCCGTGCCCGTGGTCACGTCCTTCACATAGCCGTCGTAGCCGCTGTAATAGGCCGTCAGGCGGCCCGACAGCTTGCCGTCGACTAGCGGGCCGGTGACCGTGCCGCGCACCTTGCGCTCGCCGTTCTCGGCCAAGGTGACGCCATAGGCGCCGCCGAACTGGTTCGAGGGGCGCTGGGTGACGATGCTTAGCACGCCGGCCGAAGCGTTCTTGCCGAACAGCGTGCCCTGCGGGCCGCGCAGGATCTCGACGCGGTCGATGTCGATCAGGTCGAACACCGACATGGCCTGGCGACCCAGCACGACGCCGTCGATCACGGTGGAGACGCTGGGCTCGACGCCGTCGCTGAAGCTGAGCGTGCCGACGCCCCGGACGCTGAGCCCCTGGCCACGGCTGCTGTTGGAGTCGTTGAAGGCCAGGCTGGGCGAGACCAGCGGCAGGTTCTCGACGCTGCTGATCTGCTGCTGCTCGAGGCGCGCGCCGGAGACGACGGCCACCGAGACGGGGACCTCCTGCAGGCTCTCGCTGCGCTTCTGGGCGGTGACCACGACCTCCTCGATGCGCACCGGCTCGGCCGTGGCTTGGGCAAGCGCCTCGCTCGCCATCATCAAGATCGCAAAACCGCTCACGCCGGCGCACAGCACGGCGCGGCCTATCCCCTGGCTCATGTTCATCCCCGCTCTTGGTCATGCCGACGTCATGCGGTCGGCTGAGGCGAAGATTTTCGCCTTCAACGAAATATGTCAATATCTCTTATCGAAATTATCGTGATACCCATACACAGCGACGGGAGAGCGATCGTGTATGACTTCGAGGCCGAGCGGCCCGACCTGTCCGCTGTGCTGGGCGGGACGTTCTCGATGGGGGCGAGGGCCCTCTACGCCGAGGAGGGGCCGACGCGTCTGGTCGAGGTCGCGCCGTTCCGGATCGATCGCCGCCCGGTCAGCAACCGCGACTTCGCCGCCTTCGTGAAGGCGACCGGGCACGTGACGGCCGCCGAGCGCGCGCCGGCGCCGGAGCACTATCCCGATGTCGACCCGGCGCGGCTGAAGGCCGGCGCGCTGGTGTTCCAGCCGCCGCGCGGGGCGGCGGCGCACTGGCGGGACTGGTGGGCCTATGTCCCTGGCGCGACCTGGCTGAAGCCGGATGGCAAGATCTCGGTCTATCGCGGGCGGCTGGACCATCCGGTGGTCTGTGTCGGCTTCGAAGACGCGCTGGCCTATGCCCGCTGGGCCGGCAAGGACCTGCCGACCGAGGCGGAATGGGAGCTGGCGGCGCGCGGTGGGCTGGAAGGCGCGGTCTATGCCTGGGGCGACGAGCGCACGCCCGGTGGACAGGTAATGGCCAAAACCTGGATCGGCCAGTTCCCGCACCAGAACCTGGCGCCGCCGGGGATGAAGACGACGTCGGAGATCGGCGCCTTCCCTGCCAATGGCCACGGCCTGTTCGACATGATCGGCAATGTCTGGGAGTGGACGAAGGACTACTTCGTCACGGACGTGAAGGGCGGCGGCTGCTGCGGCGCTGCGGCCAGCTACGATCCGGATCTGCCGGGCGTGAAGATCCCGCGCCGCGTGGTGAAGGGCGGCTCTCATCTGTGTCACGAGAGCTATTGCGACCGCTATCGCCCCGCCGCGCGCCAGCCGCAGATGGAGGACACGGCCACCACCCACATCGGCTTTCGCTGTGTGGTGCGGCCCTAGGTCTTGGCGGGCAGCAACAGCTGGCCGATCAGCGCTGCGAACTCTTCCCGCTCGACCTTCCGGCCGGTGACATAGGTCATGTAGGTGACGTTGTTCAGCACGAACAGGATCATCCGGCCCGTGATGCTGGGGCTGTAGCCCTGTTCGCGCAGCGCGGTCTCGATGGTCGTGACATTGACCTTGCGACGGCCGCGTTCGGCTTCGGCCATCGGCTCCAGCAGGTCGGGACGCAGGCGGGTTTCCGGCCAGATGAAGCTGAGGCACGCGCCCAGCAGCGGGTCTGTGTAGAGCTCCAAAAGCTTGTCGGTGAAGGCCAGGAGGTCGGCCGGCAAGTCGCCGGTGACGTCCAGAAAGCCGATCTCGAACCGCTCGTTGAAGGCTTCCGAGACCAGCACCGTGGGCGTCGACCAGCGACGATAGAAGGTAGCCGCCGGCGCCTTGGCGCGGGCGCAGATGCGGTCCAGCGTCAGGCCGGCGAAACCGCCCTCGGCCAGGATCTCCAGCGCCGCCTGCTTGAAGCGTTGCTCGATCTCGGGATCGCGCGGACGGCCCGCGCCGCGCCGACTGGGCGCTGGTTCAGCAGGTGGCCTTGGCGAGGCGGCGGCGGGCGTCGCGGGTTTGGTTTCGCCGGTGGTCGCCGTTTCCGCCACGAAGGTGCCGCGCCCGCGAACCAAGCGCACCGCACCGCGCGCCGCCAGCTCGTCATAGGCGTGGCGAGCCGTGTTGAGGTCGACGCCCAGGTCGCTGGCGACCTGCCGCATTGGCGGCATCTTCTGGCCCGGCGCGAGGTCGCCCGAAGCGATGCGCGACAGCAGATGGTCGCGGATCTGCACATAGATCGGGATGCCGGATCGCTCGATCGAGAAATCGCTCTGTGTATGCATACTATCATACGCAACGATCCGGCCCGACTTGTAAAGGCCGAACGTGGTGGCGCTCCTTGCGCACCAATACTGACTGACAAGAAAGTCAAGATTGACAGCCTCGACGTGGCGATGTCAGGGTGACCCTTGTTCGCGGAACAGCGTCGCAAAAGACGCGGCTGGCGACAGGGAGGGACACCATGAAACGCATTGCCTATGCGGCGTCTTTGCTCGCGCTGATGATCGCCGCGCCCGCCGTGGCGCAGACCGCTTCCACCCCCAAGACGAGCAAGGGGCAGGACGCCGAACAGGTCGACGAGGTCGTCGTCACCGCCACCCGGCGCAGCGAGCGCCTGCAGGATGTGCCGTTGAGCGTCACGGCCTTCTCACAGGCCGAACTGACCAAGAAGGGCATCGTCAGCTACGAAGGGATCGCCCGCGAGACGCCCGGCGTCGTGCTGAACCAGGCCAGCGACAACAATGTCCGCTTCACCGTTCGAGGCATCTCGACCAACGGCTGGGGCGCGGGGCTGCAGACCACGACCACCGTCTATGTCGACGAACTGCCGCTCACGACGATCGGTAACACCGTGACGCTGGACCCCAATCTCTACGACGTCGAGCGGGTGGAGTTCCTGCGCGGCCCGCAGGGCACGCTGTTCGGCTCGGGCTCGCTGTCGGGCGCGTTGCGGGTGCTGACCAAGAGCCCGGACCTGACGGGCTACGACTCCTCGGCCCTGGCCGACCTGGGCTACACGCCGGACGGCAAGGGCGTGCGCCAGCGCTACAACGCCATGGTCAACCTGCCGCTGGTCAAGGATCAGCTGGCCCTGCGGCTGGTCGGCTTCTATCGGAACGAAGACGGCTTCGTCGACAACGTCGGGACCGGGGTCAAGAATTCCAACGCCCTGAAGGACGTCGGCGGCCGCGCGATCCTGCTGTGGAAGCCGAACGATCGGCTGAGCGTGCGCCTGCTGGCGTCGTACGAAGACAGCGATCCCAAGGACGCTTCGCTGACCTCGCCCTCGCTGGGCGAGCGCAAGCGCTACAGCACCATTCCGGACCAATATACGTCGAAGACCCAGATCTATAACGGCACGCTGGAGTACCAGTTCGACGGCGCGCACCTGACCAGCTCGTCGACCTATTCGATCGCCGACGGCCTGTTCAATGTCGACCTGGCCGGGACCTTCAACCTGGCGGTGCCGTTCTATCTGTTCGACAGCGCCACCACGAAGACCTTCGTCCAGGAGTCGCGCCTGGCCTCCGACCCCGGCGGCAAGTTCGACTGGGTGGTGGGCGGCTTCTACCTGCATCGCGACAGCGACCTGTACGGCGAGGACCGCACCAATGCGGCCTATCTGACGGCGCACAAGCTGACCGGCCTGCCGGGCGCGACCTTCGCCCAGTTCGGCAGCGACACGCGCACCTATGAACTGGCCGGGTTCGGCGAGCTGACCTACCACCTGACCGACAAGCTTTCGGCCACCGGCGGCCTGCGCTACGGCAAGTACGGTGGCACGGTCGACACCTATGCGGGCTTCAACACCCAGTATTTCGTCTACGCGCTGTACGGCCTGTCCGGTCCGCTGGCCCTGACGCCGAACGGGACGTCGACGGCCAAATATCCCTCGGCCGAGAAGGCGTCGTGGAAGGTCAGCCTGACCTATAAGCCGTCGCACGACCTGACGACCTACGCCACGGTCTCCACCGGCTATCGCACGCCTGTCTACAACTCGCGGGCCGGCAGCGTCAGCACGGTCAATCCCGCCGACCTCGTCATTCCGGCGGGCGCAGGGTCGGACAACCTGATCAACTACGAGGTCGGTCTGAAAGGCCGCTTCCTGGACGGCCGGATGACCGCGGCCCTGGCGGCCTACTATATCGATTGGAAGAACATCCAGGTGCAGGCCAACCGCCAGTCGGACTCGGTGCAGTTCGCCACCAATGTCGGTCGCGCGGCCAGCAAGGGCCTGGAGGCTGAGGTCAGCTTCACCCCGGTCAAGGGCGTGCTGCTGGGCGTCAACGGCTCGCTGAACCAGGCCAAGGTCACTGAGCTTAGCCCTCAGGAGGCTGTGATCTCCGGCGCGGTGAACGGCTCGCGCCTGGCCTCACCGCACGTGCAGGGCTCGTTCTTCGGGACCTTCACCTACGCGCTGAAGGGCCAGACCCAGGGCTTCACCAGCTTCCAGATTCAGCATGTCGGGTCGTTCCCGAACGGCTTCCCCAACACGCCGGGGACGGCCGGGACGCTGAGCCCGCTGTATGGCAACACCGACGCCTACACCTATGTGAACCTGCAGACCGGCGCGCGCTTCGGGCGGCTCGCCGTCACGCTCTATGGTGAGAACCTCGGCAACAGCCGGGCCGTGACCTACATCCATCCCGGGGCCTTCGTGTACAGCCGCGACGCCATCCTGCGGCCGCGCACGTTCGGCGTGCGCCTGGGCTACAACCTGTGAGCCGGTTCTGGACCGGCCTTGGCCTGGCGCTCGCCGTCCTGGCGACCACGCCGGTCCAGGCCGCCGAACCTCGGGTGACGATCCGCCAGGGCGTCCTGCAAGGCGTTCAGGCGGCGGGGGTGGTCGCCTACAAGGGCGTTCCGTACGCGCAGCCGCCGGTGGGCGTGCTGCGCTGGCGAGCGCCTGTCCCGGCGGCCCCCTGGACGGGCGTGCGCGACGCGGCGGCGTTCGGGCATGCCTGCCCCCAGCCTCCGCAGGACCCCAAGGGCCTCTATTCCGGCGGCCTGGCGTCGATGAGCGAGGACTGCCTGACCCTGAACGTCTGGGCGCCGGCGGGCGCCAAGAAGTTGCCGGTCATGGTCTGGATCCACGGCGGCGCGCTGATCGGCGGCGGCAGTTCCGAGCCGCTGTACGACGGGACCAAGCTGGCCAAGCAGGGGGTCGTGCTGGTCTCGATCAACTACCGCCTGGGTTTGCTGGGCTACTTCGCCCATCCGGCGCTGAGCGCGGAGTCGCCGCAGCATCTGTCGGGCAACTACGGCCTGCTCGACCAGATCGAGGCGCTGAAGTGGGTGCGCGACAATATCGCCGCGTTCGGCGGCGATCCCAGCCAGGTGACGATCGCGGGCGAGTCCGCCGGCGGTCTCAGCGCCATCGCCCTGCTGGCCAGCCCGGAGGCGAAAGGGCTGTTCAACAAGGCGATCGTCGAGAGCGGCTACATGCCGGCCTATCGCGCCCTGCATGAGGAGACCCTAGGTCTGCGGTCGGCCGAAGCCGAGGGCGCGGCCCTGGGCGACAAGGCCGGCGCGAAGACCGCCGACCAGCTGCGCGCCGCCAATATCGTCACGCTGTTCATGGCGGGCGTGGCCACCGGCTGGCAGCCCGAACCGGTGATCGACGGCGTCGTCCTGAAGCGCCAGCTAGCCGAGACCTTCGCCCGCGGCGAGCAGGCCAAGGCCTCGGTCCTGGCCGGCTTCAACGAGGGCGAGATCCGCTCGCTGATGTTCCTGATGCCGCGCGCGCCGGCGACGCCCGAGGCCTATATGGCGGACGTGAAGCGCCGGTTTGGCGACAAGGCGGAGGCCTATCTCGCCGTCTATCCGGGTACGGATCCCAAGGCCGACGTGATGGCTTCGATCCGTGACGGACTCTACGGCTTTGCTGCCCAGTACCTCGTGCGGCAACAGGCGGCGATCGGCCAACCGAGCTATCTCTACTATTTCCGACACAGCACTCCGGCGGAGAAGGCACGCGACCTTGCCGCCTTCCACGCCAGCGAGCTGCCCTACGTCTTCGGCCAAGTGGGGGAGGGCGCTCTGCTGGGGCCGAACTGGCCGCGTCCGCCCCTGACGGCGGAGGAAACGGCGCTGTCGGACGCCATGCTGAGCTATTGGGCTTCGTTCGTTCGCACCGGCGTTCCGACCGCGGCGGGCGAGGCGGCGTGGCCGCGCTTCACAGCCAAGGAGCGCGGCTACCTCGACATCGACGACCGTCCGGTCGCGCGACAGGACCTCCAGCCTGCCGCCTTCGGCTGGGCCGAAGCCCTGGTCGCCGAGCGTCGCGCGCAGGGAAAGCCCTGGCGGGTGGACATCGGCTTCTCGGCCTACCCGCCGCCGCCGTCGAGCGGCGTTGACGCCCCGGATGCGAAACGGCAACCAAGGTCTTGATGAGCAGCACCGATCAAATCCAGGACCCCGCGCCCGAGGCCAAGGCCCCTCGCGCCCGAAACCACAAGGCGCGGGCGAGAGAACAATCGATCGAGCGGATCCTGGACGCGGCCGAGCAGCTGTTCTCCGAGTTCGGCTATCATGGGGTGACGCTGAAGGACGTCGCCGCGCGCATCGGCGTCAGCTCGACGCTGATCCACTACCACTTCAACGGCAAGGAAAGCCTGTTCGAGGCGGTCTGGGCGCGCCGGGCGCCGGTCTCGGCCCGCAACCGCCTGGAGGCGATGCGCTGCTACGCCGAGGCCGTGGGTGACGCGGTCACGGTCGAGGGGGCTTTGCACGCCTGGATCGACACCGACCTGGACGTCCAGATCCACGAGACCGACCAGTGGCTGGCCTTCGGCCGCATCAGCGCCCAGGCCAACAGCGCCTCGGGCTGGGGCGCGGAGAAGATGAGCAAGTACTTCAACCCGGTCGTCCTGGCGCTGATCGACCTCTTGAAGAAGGCCATGCCCGACTGCGACGAGGCGACGATCTTCTGGGGTTATCACTTCGTCTCGGGGGCCATGACCCACAACATGGCGCGCACCGGGCGGCTGGACGAGCTGTCCCACGGCCTGTGCTCGTCCAACGATTTCGAGTCGATCCGCCTGCACATGGCGACCTTCATGGCGGCGGGCTTCAAAGCGATCTGCCAGACGCCCCGGCCGGAAAGCGGTGTGAAATGACCAAGACCCTCGGCAATCTCTTCGACCTCACGGGCCGCGTGGCGATCGTCACCGGCGGGTCGCGCGGCCTGGGCCTGCAGATCGCCAGCGCGCTGGGCGAATATGGCGCGTCGCTGGCCCTGGTGGCGCGCAAGCCGGCCGAACTCGACGCCGCTGTCGCCGAACTGGCGGCCAAGGGCATCCAGGCCAAGGCCTTCGCCGCCGACCTCGGCGCGCCTGACGCCGCGTCGGCTCTGGCCGAGCGGGTGCTCGCCCAATTCGGCCGCATCGACATCCTGGTCAACAACGCCGGCGCCGTTTGGGGCGCGCCCGCCGAGGACTATCCGCTGGAAGGCTGGAACAAGGTCATCGACCTGAACGTCACGGGCCTCTTCCTGCTGACCCAGGCGGTGGCGCGCGAGGCGTTCCTGAAGCAGGGCAAGGGCGCGGTGGTCAATGTCGCCTCGATCGAGGGGCTGATGGGCCACCACCCCGACCAACTGGGAACCATCGCCTACAACACCGCTAAGGGCGCTGTGGTGAACATGACCCGGGCCCTGGCCGCCGAGTGGGGCCCGCGCAACATCCGCGTCAACGCCGTGGCGCCGGGCTACTTTCCGTCGAAGATGACCACGGCCACGATCGGCGAGCACGGCGAGCGGATGCTGCGCGACACGCCCCTGGGCAAGCTGGGCGGCGAGAGCGACCTGATGGGGCCGGCCCTGCTGCTGGCCTCCGACGCCGGCGGCCACATGACCGGCCAGATCCTGGTGGTCGACGGCGGGGCGACGATCATCTGAGCGACTAGTCGTCGCCCAGCACGGGCCTGTAGCGCGCCCGCGCGACGGCGTCCTTCCAGCCGTCCAGGCAGCGCGCGCGGTGGTCCGAGGCCATGGTCGGCGAGAAGCGGCGATCCAGTCGCCAGCCTTCGGAGATCGCCGCCAGGCTGGGCCACACGCCGGCGCCCAGTCCCGCGAGGAAAGCGACGCCCAGGGCGGTGGTCTCGACATTGACGGGACGTTCCACAGGCGCGTCGAGAATGTCGGACAGGAAGGCGCACAGCCAGTCATTGGCCGCCATGCCGCCGTCCACGCGCAGCGCGCTGGGTCGCGACGCGCCGTCGGCGAACATGGCGCCGGCCAGGTCGTGGGTCTGGAAGGCCACCGACTCCAGCGCCGCCCGGGCGATATGCGCGGCCGAGGCGTCCAGGGTCAGGCCGTGGATCAGGCCCCGGGCCTGCGGGTCCCAGTAGGGCGCGCCCAGGCCGACGAAGGCCGGCACCATGTAGACGCCATGCCCGTCTGGAACGCTGGTGGCCATGCTTGAGGTGTCCGAAGCCCGAACGATCAGGCCCAACTGGTCGCGCAGCCACTTGATGGCCGCGCCGGCCACGAAGATCGAGCCTTCCAGGGCGTAGGTCGGCTGTCCGTCGAGCCGATAGGCGGTGGTGGTCAGCAAGCGCACGTTCGAGGTCAAGGGCTGGGCGCCGGTGTTCATCAGCATGAAGCAACCGGTGCCATAGGTCGCCTTGACCATGCCGGGCTCGAAGCAGGCCTGCCCGATCAGCGCCGCCTGCTGGTCGCCCGCCATGCCGCGGATGGGGATCGGGGCGCCGAAGAACTCGGCTTCCGTCTCGCCGAAGTCGCCGCTGTTGTCGCGAACCTCGGGCAGCAGCGAGGCAGGGATGTCAAAGAGCCTCAGCAGGTCTTCGTCCCAGGCCTGGCGATGGATGTCGAACAGCAGGGTCCGCGAGGCGTTCGTCGCGTCGGTCGCATGCACGCGTCCGCCGGTCAGCCGCCAAAGCAGGAAGCTGTCGATCGTGCCGAAGGCCAGCTCGCCGCGCTGGGCGGCGGCGCGGGCGCCGGGGACATGGTCGAGGATCCAGGCCAACTTGCTGGCCGAGAAGTAGGGATCCAGGCGAAGGCCGGTCCGGGCCTGGACCAGGGCTTCGTGCCCGGCCTCGCGAAGGGCTTCGCAGGCGTCGGTCGTGCGGCGATCCTGCCAGACGATGGCGGGGTGGATGGCCTGGCCAGATCGGCGATCCCAGACCACCACCGTCTCGCGCTGGTTGGCGATGCCGATAGCGGCGACGGAAGCAGCGCCGACGTCGGCGCGGGCGAGGGCGGCCTGCGCCGTGTCCACGACGTCGCGCCAGATGGTCTCGGGATCGTGCTCGACCCAGCCCAGCTGCGGATAGCTCTGGGCGAACTCGCGCTGGTCGATCCCGGCGACGCCGCCGTGTTCGTCGAAGACGATGCTGCGCGTGCTGGTCGTGCCCTGGTCGATGGCCAGGATGTAGCGGGTGGCGCTCATGCTTCAGTGAACCTTCGCGGGCGCCGCAGCGGGCGTCGCGTGCGCCTGCAGATAGGCTTCGAGGCGGCTGACCCCGTCCGAGGGGAGGTGAAGGCCCAGCTTGCTGCGGCGGTAGAGGATGTCCTGCGTGGTTCGCGCCCACTCGTTGGCGACCAGATAGTCGACCTCGGCGGCATGCAGGCCCGCGCCGAAATCCTCGCCCAGGTCGGCCAGGCTCTTGGCGTCGCCGAGAACTTGCCGAGTGCGCGTTCCGTAGGAGCGAACCAGGCGGGCCGTCAGGTCTTCGGGCAGGAAGGCGTATTCGGCGTGCAGGGCTTGAGCCAGGGCGGCGCGATCCAGGTCCGGCAGGTCGCCGCCAGGCAGCACCGCGCCGCGCGTCCACGAGGGACCGGCGTCGGGGAAGAATTCCGCCAGCTTTTCGAGGGCGTGGTCCGCCAGGCGGCGATACGTGGTGATCTTGCCGCCGAACACCGACAGCACCGGGGCCTGACCCTCGGGCGCGTCGACCTCCAGCACGTAGTCGCGGGTCACGGCCGAGGCGCTGTCGGCGTTGTCGTCGAACAGGGGGCGGATGCCGGCATAGCTCCAGGCGACGTCGGCTGACGTGATCTGGCGGCTGAAATAGCGGTTGATGCTCTCGCACAGATAGTCGACCTCGGACGGGTCGATGCGGGCCGGTCCCGGAGGCGCATCCCAGGCGACGTCCGTCGTACCCACCAGGGTGAAGCGGCCCTCATAGGGGATGGCGAACACGATCCGGCGGTCGGGGTTCTGCAGCATGTAGGCATGATCGCCGTCGAACAGCTTGGGAACGACGATGTGGCTGCCCTTGATCAGCCGCGCGCCGCTGCCTGTCGTTACGTTCAACGCGCTGCCCAGCACCTCTGCGACCCAGGGGCCGGCGGCGTTGACGATGGCCTTGGCGCGCACGGTGCGCTCGGGGCCGTCCTTGGGCTGCAGGCGCGCTTCCCATCCGCCGGCCGCGCGGCGCGCCTCGACCAGCCGGGTGCGGGTCTCGATGACGGCGCCGCGCTCCGCCGCGTCGATGGCGTTCAGCGTCACCAGGCGGGCGTCGTCCACCCAGCAGTCCGAATAGGCGAAGGCCTTGCGGTAGTCCGGTTTCAGCGAAGCGCCCTCGGGCGCGCCGGTCAGGCGCAGGCCGCGCGAGCCCGGCAGGCGTTTGCGGCCGCCCAGATGGTCGTAGAGAAAGAGGCCTAGCCGAACCAGCCAGGCGGGCCGCGTGGCGTGGGCGTGCGGCAGGACGAAGCGCAGCGGCTTGATGATGTGCGGCGCCATGGCCAGCAGCGTCTCGCGCTCTTCCAGCGCTTCGCGGACCAGGCGGAACTCGTAGTATTCCAGATAGCGCAGGCCTCCGTGCACCAGCTTGGTGCTGGCCGAGGAGGTCGCGCTGGCCAGGTCGTCCTGCTCGACCAGCAGGACTGACAGGCCGCGCCCGACTGCATCGCGCGCGATGCCCGCGCCGTTGACGCCGCCACCGACCACCAGAAGGTCGAATTCCATGCCTGCCGCGTCTCCAAATCGAACCGGGAAATTGTCGAGATATATTCGAAATCGAAAATACGAAACTAAAAACGAAAGACAACTTGCGTTTCGCGCGCGTTGCCGGCGCGCGACGCGGGCTGGCCAAGAGGTCGGCCGGCGCGCTAAGCCGAGGGCACGGAGGTGCGCCGATGGCTATCGAGCAACGTCACGAGGCGATTCTCGCGCTCGCCCGCAAAAGCGGACGAGTGACGGTCGAGGCGCTGTCCGACGATCTCCAGGTCTCCCGCCAGACGATCCGCAAGGATCTGAACGATCTGTGCGACCAGGGGATGCTCAATCGCGTGCACGGCGGCGCGGTGATCGCCACCGGCGGAGTCGACAATCTGGAATATGAGGCGCGCCGGGTGCTGGCGCGCGAAGCCAAGGAAGCGATCGGCGCGGCCGCCGCAGCGCTGATCCCCGACCAGGCCTCGCTGTTCATCAACATCGGCACCACCACCGAGGAGGTGGCGCGAGCCCTGCTGGGGCGCACCGGCCTTCTGGTGATCACCAACAATCTCAATGTCGTCGACATCCTGGCCTCGTCGCCGGGCATCGAGGTCATCGTCGTCGGCGGGCGCGTGCGCAGCGCCGACCGGGCGTCCGTCGGGGCCTTCGCGGTCGACTTCATCCGCAACTTCAAGGTCGACTTCGCCATCATCGGCGCCTCGGCCATGGACGACGACGGCTCCTTGCTGGATTTCGACATCAACGAGGTCCAGGTCTCGCAGACCATCATCCAGAGCTCGCGCCGGGTGATCCTGGTCGCCGACAGTCAGAAGCTGGGTCGCCCTGCGCCCGTGCGCATCGGCCATATCGGCGACGTCCACGTCTTCGTCACCGACCGCCTGGAGAGCCCGGACCTGGCCGCCAAGTGCAAGGCCGAAGGCGTGCGCGTCATCGAGACGGCGCCGAACCAAGCGGGGTAGGGCGCTCGCACGCGTCCCGCTGCCTGCCGGATTCGGTGCGGTGAGCGACGATCCGTCTTTCGATTCTACGATCTCATGCGCGCTTTTCGGCGATCAGCAGGCCCGCGCGCGCCCAGGTGCGGCGATCCTGACAGCGCTTTCCATCAAATCGACACTCGTTCTAGCGATCTGATTTCGTCTCGCGCCAAAATCGCAATGAAAGCGAAAGATCATTTGCTCGACCTGCATTCCTGTGATTTATCATTTTAATGCGCTGCTTCGTCGGCGCGAAGAACGAGATCGCACGGCCAGAGGCCGAGGCGACCTTTCGCATTCTGGAGGGAACAATGATCTGCAAGAGCGACGGCGGTCGGAGCCGTACCCTTGGCCTTAAGCTGATGATGGGCGCCAGCGCGATCGGCCTGGCCATGCTGGCCGGCGCCGCCCAGGCGCAAACCGCCCCGGCCCAAGACACCACCGTCGACGAGATCGTCGTCACGGGCCTGCGCGCCAGCCTCAATCGTTCGATCGACGTGAAGCGCAATTCGTCGGTGATCGTCGACTCGATCGCCTCGGAAGACCTGGGCAAGTTCCCGGACAGCAACGTCGCCGAGTCTCTGCAACGCATCACGGGCGTCTCGATCGACCGCAGCGGTGGCGAAGGCCGCTTCGTCACGGTCCGCGGCTTTGGTCCCTCGTTCAACGAGCTGCTGCTGAACGGCCGCACCCTGGCCACCGAGAACCCCGGCCGCCAGTTCAGCTTCGACATGCTGCCGGCCGAGCTGATCTCGGGCGCCGACGTCTACAAGACGAACAACGCCGCGCTGCAGGAAGGCGGCATCGGCTCGACCATCAACCTGAAGACCGCGCGTCCGTTCGACAGCAAGGGCCAGCGCATCGTGCTGACCGCCCAGGGCAACTACGAGGATCTGTCGGGCAAGACCTCGCCGAACCTGTTCGCCCTCTACAGCAACACCTTCCTGGACGGCCGACTGGGCGTGCTGGGCTCGGTGTCGTTCCAGGAGCGCAAGGCGCGGATCGATTCCGCCAACACCAGCGGCTACTACGCCACGACGGTCAATGCGCAGACCGTGTACATGCCGCAGGACTACAACCAGTTCTCGGACACCGAAGACCGCAAGCGCACCTCGGTCACCGGCACGGTGCAGTATCGCGCCACCGACACCCTGACCCTCACAGTCGACGGCATCTACAACAAGTTCGACGTCAAATCGAACACCAGCCAGGTGGGTCACTACTTCTCGCCGGGCAGCATCACCAACGTGAAGCTGGACGCCAACAAGACGGTCGTGGCCTTCGACCAGAACGCCGACGGCCACACCGACTATGTGTCGCGCACGTTCAACCGCCCGACCAACCTGAAGGCCCTCGGCTTCAACGCCGACTGGAACCCGACCGACCTGGTCAACGTGAAGTTCGACAGCTCGTGGTCGAAGGCCGAGAACAACAATGGCGGCAACGAGATCTTCGCCGTCATCGGCATCGCCAACACCGCCCACTTCGACAGCACCGGCGGCGGCCTGCCCACGCTGACGACGGGCAAGAGCTATGACGACCCCAACGCGGTCGGCAAGGCCCACTTCGCCACGCGCCAGGGCTCGAACTACGGCGAAGAGGTCTACGAGAACCGCATCGATGCGACCTTCAAGACCGAGTACGAGCACTTCACTGGCGTGCGCGTCGGCGCGATCTATACCGATCGCACCAAGACCAACCAGCTGGTGCAATCCAGCTCGGACATCTGGTGCACCTATTGCGGCTACGGCGTCTCGGTGCCGGCGGGTCTCCTGAAGACCTTCGCGCCCAGCAACTTCCTGGACGGCGAGGGCGGCAACTTCCCGCGCCAGTGGCTGACCTTCAATTCCGAGGACTATTTCAAGTTCCTGGAAAGCCAGGCGGCCGCGAATGCGGAAGATGTGATCAAGGGCCAGCCGGTCGGCACGTCGTACGCGGCGCTGCAGGCGACGAAGGGCTTCACCGCCACGCCGCAGTCCAGCTCCTACAACGTGCATGAGAAGGTCGCGGGTGGCTATATCCAGGCCGACTTCGCGGGCGACATCGGCGGCCTGCCCGTCAGCGCCACGGCTGGCGTGCGCTATGTCCACACCCAGCTGAAGTCCAGCGGCCAGACCCAGAGCCTGGTCGACCTGACGCCGATCGCGGGCGACAGCACGCTCTACAATGCGGCGCTGACCGCGTCGTCGCCGGTGTCGAAGTCGTCGACCTATGACGACTTCCTGCCGACGCTGAACGTCAAGATGGATCTGCGCGACGACATGGTGGCCCGCTTCGCGGCCTCCAAGACCGTGACGCGTCCGAACCTGACGGACGTCGCGCCGCAGCTGACCCTGACCTCGACCCGCCCAGGCAACCTGGCGGCCAGCGGCGGCAATCCGGACCTCAAGCCCTACAAGTCGACCAACTTCGACGTGTCGTACGAGTGGTACTATCAGAAGTCGGGCTTCTTCACGGTCGGCGCCTTCTACAAGAAGCTGGACGACTTCATCGTCGTCAGCAGCGCGCCGGAAGTCTTCACGATCACCAACTCGGCCAATCTGGCGGCGTTCCCCGGCGGCAAGGCGACCTTCAGCGTGAGCCGTCCGCGCAACGTCGGCAGCGCCGACGTCTACGGCCTGGAAGTCGGCTTCCAGCACACGATGGACTATCTGCCCGCGCCGTTCGATGGCCTGGGCGTGACCCTGAACGCCACCTTCGTGAAGTCCAGCGCCAACGACTCCGGCTTCGCGCTGGAAGGCCTGGGCGACAGCCAGAACGCGGTGCTGTTCTACGCCAAGGGTCCGATCGAGGTGCGGGTGGCCTACAACCACCGGGACGGCTTCCTGTCGACCCAGTCGAACGCGACGGGCGGTCTGCCGATCTACACCAAGACGGCCGGCCAGTTCGACGCGCAGGCCACCTATCAGATCAACGACAACTTCGCGGTCTTTGTCGAGGGCACCAACCTCAACGACGCCAAGACCCAGACCTATGGCCTCTACGCCAACCAGTTCCTGAGCCTCGTCGAGACCGGCCCGCGCTACGCGGTCGGCCTGCGCGCGAAGTTCTAGGATCCTATCGGCCGGGGGCGCTTGCCGCCCTCGGTCGTGTTCGACGCACCACTGTTGGGCGCGTCTTTTCCCCCACTTGCGAGGGGCGGGCCTTCCCAGCCCGCCCTCTTTTTTGTCTGAAGCTCAGCCCTGTTGGGTGAGGCGCAGGATGAAGCCGGCTTGCGGATGCATGCGGGGCAGTTGCAGGCCCACCGCCATCAGGCTGCGGCCGTCCAGCACAACGCCGTCTCGCAGCGTGTCGACCAGCGGCGAGCGGGTGACGAGCTTCTTGGGCCACACGAGCTGGACCTGATAGCGCGCGCCAGCGTCCAGGCCGGCCAGACGCAGGCGGCCGGCGAAATAGGCGTCCTGCTCGCGGATCAGGGTGTAGGCGAACACTGCCTCCGAACCGTCCTTGGCCACGATGCCGAAGGCGTTCTCGTTGGCCGGGCGGTCCAGGCGATGCAGGCCGCCGGTGTGGATCAGGTCACGCAGCGTCTTGTGCAGCGCCACGCCCTCGGCCAACTCCTCGCGCTCTTCATCGGTCAGCGCCAGCAGGTTGGCCTCGATGCCGAAGTGGCCGAACAGGGCGGTCGAGACCCGGGTGGCCATCGAGACGCGCCGGCCAGTGATGTGGCAGTCGGTCGGGCCGACGTGCGCGCCCATCAGCTCGGCGGGGATGAACAGCGAGGCGCCTTTCTGGATCGACAGGCGGTCCAGCGCGTCATTGCTGTCGGAGGTCCAGATGCGATCGGTGCGCTCCAGCACGCCGAAGTCGGGCCGTCCGCCGCCCGAGGCGCAGCTCTCGATCTCGACCGCCGGGTGAGCGGCGCGCAGGCGGTCCAGCACATCGTAGAGGCCCAGGACATGAGCGTGCGCCCCGGCCGCGCCGTCCGCGCCGCCGGGATGGCTGATGTCGCGGTTCATGTCCCACTTCAGATAGGCGATCGGGTGCTCGGTCAGCAGCGCGTCGAGGCGGGCATAGAGATAGTCGCGCACCTCGGCCTGGCCGAAGTCCAGCACCAGCTGGTTGCGGAACGACAGCTGCGGGGCGGGCGGGCAGCCCAGCACCCATTCGGGATGCTCGCGGAAGAGATCGCTCTGCGGATTGACCATCTCGGGCTCGACCCAGAGGCCGAACTCCATGCCGGCGGCCAGCACGCGATCGACCAGGGGCTTGAGGCCATTCGGATAGACGCCCTCGTCGACGAACCAGTCGCCGAGGCCGGCGGTGTCGTCGCGGCGGCCCTTGAACCAGCCGTCGTCCAGCACGAAGCGCTCGGCGCCGATCGCGGCGGCAGCGTCGACCAATTGCGCCAGCTTCTCCTGGTCATGGTCGAAATAGACCGCTTCCCAGGTGTTGTAGTGCACGGGACGGGGCTTGGCCCTCAGGCGCGCATGCTCGGGCCTGGCGCGTACGAAGGCGTGGTAGGCGCGCGACAGGCCGCTGAGGCCCGCATCCGAATAGGCGGCGTAGAGCTTGGGGCTGGCATAGGCCGCGCCCGGCGCCAGGCGCATTTCGCCGGGCATGAACAGCCCGCCCATCTGCACGAAGGCGCGGGCGTCCGACAGGGTCTCGGCGTGGATGCGATGGTTGCCGCTCCAGCCCAGGTGGAAGCCGTAGACTTCGCCGGTCGCCTCGCTGGCGGGCGCGCACTCGGCGATCAGGCCAGGGAAGGCGTCGTGCGAGCTGCGGCCGCGGCGGTTCTCGCGCACCATCGCGCCCTGGCCCAGCGGCGTGCGGCGCATTTGGAACTCGCCCGACCAGCGGCCGTCCAGGTGAATCAGGTGCGAGGCCTCGGGCGGCAGGGGCAGGGTCGGGGCCGGGCAGGCGTCCACGACCAGGGTCTTGTCAGCGATGTTGACGACGCGGGTCGAGGCCACCAGCACGTCGCTGTCGGGCGCCAGCTCCAGACGATGCACCAGGCGCAGGGCGTTGTGGTCGTCGATCGAGATGATCTCGACGACGGACGGTTCATGCCAGTCGATGCGATCGATGCGCGTGAAGGTCGCCCAGCCCTGTCCGTCGCGATGGACCTGCAGCCCGGGCGCGCCGGGAAAGCCTTGGCCCAGCAGCGGCGTCAGCGCCAGCGGTGGCGGAACGGCGGGCGAGCAGGGCGCGGCCTCACGCGTGGCCAGCAGCACCAGGTCCATCGGATCCAGGTTCGTCGCCAGCTTCGGCCCCCAGTGAAGCACCGCCGGCGCATCGCCCCGACAGTCGACGATGAGGCTGGTGGTCTTGCCATCAAGCCGAACGAAGGAAGCAGACGCGGAAGCTGGCATCGACGGATCCGTGGTGGAGGTGATTCAGATGGCCGTCTTTAAAGCGTGACGGTTGACGCCCGTGTTTTGTAGGATAAATACGACCGAAGAAAAAGCGGCCATCTCGCATGGTCGACATCAAGCGCCCGCCTTGTCGCCAGTATGACGCTGCGGACGCCGTAACGATCGACGTCGCGCGAAGCGATGCGTCGGAGGAAACCATGCTAGGCGTTTGCTACTACCCCGAACAATGGCCGACCAGTCTCTGGCGCGAGGATGCGCGCCGGATGAAGGCGCTGGGCCTGACCTATGTCCGGATCGGTGAGTTCGCCTGGTCGCGTTTCGAGCCTCAGCCCGGCGTCTACGACTTCGCCTGGTTCGACGAGATCATCACGATCCTGGGCGAGGCCGGCCTGAAGGTCGTCATCGGCACGCCGACGGCGACGCCGCCCAAGTGGCTGATTGATCGCCACCCCGACATCCTGCCGGTCGATCCCGACACCGGCCGCGTGCGCGGCTTTGGCTCGCGCCGGCACTATGACTTCTCCAGCCAGGTCTACCTGGAAGAAAGCAAGCGGATCACCCTGGCCCTGGCCGAGCGCTATGGCCAGAACCCGCACGTCGCCGGCTGGCAGACCGACAACGAGATCAGCTGCCACGACACCACGCTCAGCGCCTCGCCGGCCGCCAAGGCGGGGTTCCAGGCCTGGTGCGCGGCGCGCTATGGCGACATCCAGGCGCTGAACACGGCCTGGGGCAATGTGTTCTGGTCGATGGAATATCGCGGCTTCGACGAGATCGAGCTGCCGGTCGGGGCGGTCACCGAGACTAACCCCTCGCACCGGATGGCCTATCGCCGCTATTCGTCCGATCAGGTCATCGCCTTCCACGACGCTCAGGTGAAGATCCTGCGCGCCGATTCGCCGGGCCGGTTCGTCACCCACAACTTCATCCCGATGAACGAGACCGGCGTCGACAATCACGCGCTGGCCGCCGACCTGGATTTCGCCGCCTACGACAACTATCCGCTGGGCCGCACCGACCTGTTGATGGCGGGCGAGAGCGCCGACGCTTTCCGGCCGTACATGCGCACGGGCCATCCGGACTTCGGGACCTTCTTCTTCGACCAGACCCGCGGCCTGGCGCCGGGCGCGTTCTGGATCATGGAGCAGCAGCCAGGGCCGGTGAACTGGGCCAACCATAATCCGCGTCCGGCGCCCGGCATGGTGCGCCTATGGACGCTGGAGGCCTTTGCCCACGGGGCCGGCGTCGTCAGCTACTTCCGCTGGCGCCAGGCGCCGTTCGCCCAAGAGCAGATGCACGCGGGCCTGCTGCGCCCGGACAGCACGCAGGCCGCTGCGTGGCCCGAGATCGAGGCCGTCGTCCGCGACCTGGCCGCGCTGGATCTGGACCAGTCTCCGACCGTCCGCGCCAAGGTGGCGCTGATGGTCGACGTTCAGGCCCAGTGGCTGGGCGAGATCGAGCGCCAGGGTCGCAGCTACGACTACACCCACATCCTGCTGGACCATTATCGCGCCTTGCGGGCGCTGGGCCTGGACGTGGACTTCGTGCCGCCGGAGGGTGATGTCTCGGGCTACGCGCTGGTGGTGATCCCCGCCCTGGCGACGCCCAGCGAGAAGACGATCGCCAACCTCAAGGCCAGCTCGGCGCTGGTGGTCTTCGGTCCGCGCTCGGGCGCCAAGACCGACGACCTGACCTTGCCCGAAGGCCTGCCGCCCGGCCGCCTGCGCGAGCTGCTGCCGATCCGCGTGCTGTCGATCGAGACTCTGCGCCCCGACTGCTCGGACGTCCTGAGCTGGAACGGCAAGGCCTATGCCAGCATGATGTGGCGCGAAGAGATCGAGCTGGCGGGCGAGGCCGAGGTGGTCGCGCGCTATGACGACGGCGGCCCGGCGATCGTGCGCTCGGGCAAGACGCTATACGTCGCCAGCCTGACGGATCGCGAGTTTCTGGCCGACTTCCTGGAAGGCCTGTGCGCCGAGGCTGGCGTCGCCACCCAGCGGCTGGACCGCAACGTCCGGGTCCGTCGCCGCGGCGGCCTGACCTTCGCTTTCAACTACAACGAAGAGCCGATCGCCGCGCCGGCGCCGGAGGGCGCGAAATTTGTGCTGGGCGGTGCGACCATCGGCCCCCGCGACGCCGCCGTCTGGAAGGACCCCGCGTGATGCGCCTGGTCAGAGCCGCCGCCCTAGCCCTGGTCCTGCTCTCGCCGCTGGCGGCGCGGGCGGGCGAGACCCTCGCGGACGGTCCGGCGCTTTCGGCGCCGGGCGCCTATCCGGTCGGCGTGCGGACCCTGACCTTCGCCAATCCCAACCAGCCGGACCTGCTAGCCAGCGACCTGGCTACCGGCAAGATCGTCCGCCACGACCGCGTTCTGCCGGTGACCATCTGGTATCCGAGCACCAAGCCCAAGGCTGGCGCGGCGACCGTCCGCTACACCCAACCTGGGCCGACGCCGACTTCGCCGTCTGTCTTCTACCGCGCCGGCGGCGCCTATCCGGACGCAGCGCCGGTGCGCGGCCAGCACTTCCCGCTGGTGGTGCTGTCACACGGCTATCGCAACTGGGCGACCAGCTTCGCCGATCTCGCCGAAAACCTGGCCTCGAAGGGCTATGTGGTCGCCTCGATCGAGCATGGCGATCTCGAACCGAAGGCCATTCCGAACCCGCAGCTGTCGTTCGCCACGGTCCTGATCACCCGCGTTGCCGACCAGCGCTTCGTGATCGCCGAACTGGCGCGACGAGCCGGCGAGGGGCCGCTCAAGGGTGTCTACGACCCCGACGACGTCGCGCTGATCGGCTATTCGATGGGCGGCTTCGGCGCCCTGACGACCATGGGCGCGGGTCTGGATACGCAGGGCGTGCTCTACAAGCTGGCGCCGTTCGACCTGCTGAAGCCCTTCACCGCCCAGGATCCCAGCTTCGCCGCCGGACTGCCTAAGGGCGTCAAGGCGGTGGTCGCGATGGCCCCGTGGGGCGGCGTGCCGCCGTTGCGGGCCTGGAGCGCCGAGGGGTTGTCGTCGGTCACGGCGCCGACCCTGTTCATTGTCGGCGACCAGGACGACGTCAGCGGCTACGACCCCGGCGTCGCCTGGCTTTACGCCAACCTCAGTCACGCCGACCGCTGGATGCTGGTCTACGAGAACGCCCGCCACAATATCGCGCTAGACGGGGTGACCGCCACGCAGACGAACAGCTTTACGGATATCGAACGCCACGAAGAGCCGGTCTGGCGCCGTGACCGTATCCTGGCCATCAACCGCCACTTCATCACCGCCTTCCTGGACGAACGCCTGAAGGGCGACGCGGCGCACGGCGCCTATTTGGCTGTCCCGACGCCCCGCGCCTCGGATGGCGCCTGGCCGCTGGCCCAGGGCGCGTCGGTCGGCGATCGCTTCGCGGGACCGGATGATGTCGGGACGGCCAAGTACTGGCCCGGCTTCCAGCGTCGCTGGGCCCTGGGTCTGCGCCTGCTGCACGCCACTCCCGACAAGTCGCAATAACAAGAACCGCCGGAAACGCTCACGCCATGCATCTGCAACAGACCCAAGCCTGGATCGCCGCGGGGCTGACGGCCCTGATCGGGCTGATCACCTATCTGAAGTGCCGGGGCCAGGGCCGCGGCGCCGAGGGCGGCAACAAGGAGTTCTTCCTGGCGGGCGGGGGGCTGAACTGGCTGTTCATCGCCGGCTCGATCACGATCACCAACCTCAGCACCGACCAGCTGGTCGGCATGAACGGCAACCAGATGGCCCTGCTGGCCTGGTGGGAGCTGTCGGGCGTGGTGGGCCTGTCGATCCTGGCCTGGGTGTTCCTGCCGATCTACTACCGGCACAACTGCACGACCGTGACCGAGCTTCTGGAGAAGAAGTACAACAACGTCGGCATCCGCTCGACCATCGCCACCATCTTCCTGGTGGGCAATGTCGTCATCTACCAGCCGATCATGCTGTACACCGGCGCGCTGATGATGAAGTCGATGTTCGGGCTGCAGATCCCGATCCTGGTGCTGGCCGCCGCCTTCGCCGTCGCTGGCTCGCTCTACGCCATCTTCGGCGGCCTGCGCGCCGTGGCCATCACAGACACCTACAGCGGCATCCTGCTCTTGGGCATGTGCATGCTGGTGGTGTTCCTGTCGCTGAAGGCGATCGGCTTCGACTTCAGCGGCATCCCGCACGAGCGCCTGACCATGATCGGCGGCAACGACTCGCCGCTGCCGTGGCACGTGCTGCTGACGGGCATGATCTTCATCCAGATGTTCTACTGGTCGACCAACCAGACCATCACCCAGCGCGCCATGGCCGCGCCGAACCTGAAGGAAGCCCAGAAGGGCGTGGTCGCCGCCACGATCGTCCGCTTGCTGATCGTGCCGCCGATGGTCGTGATCCCGGGGATCGTTTCGTACAAGCTGTTCGGCCATCTGGGCGACCAGGCCTATGGCAAGATCGTCTGGCACGTGCTGCCCAACTGGATGTCGGGCATTTTCGCCGCCGCGATCGCCTCGGCCGTGCTGGCCCACTTCGCCAGCGTGCTGAACTCGTCGGCCGCCCTCTATGTCTGCGACATCCACGAGAAGTACATCCAGCCCAAGCCCAACGTGCCGCGGCTGAGCATGCTGGTCAGCATCGGGTTCGTGGTGATCTCGCTGGTGCTGGTGCCGGTCTATGACGGCGCCGACAGCATCATCAACCTGGTGCAGAAGTTGAACGGCCTGACCAGCATGCCCGTGCTGTCGGTGTTCATCGTCGGCCTGCTGTTCCGCAACGTCGACGCCCGCGCCGCCATCGCTGGCCTGATCTTCGGGGTGGCGCTGTACGCCGTGTTCAGCTTCGGTTGGGCCCCGCTGCACTACATCCACATGATGTTCATCACGCTGTGGACGACCGTGGCGTTCTCGTTGGCGCTCAATCGCTGGGCGTTCGGCCGGCGAGCCGAATTCCTCCTGCTTCGAAAGACGGCTGCGGCCTGACAGGCTAGCGACTTCAGGTCGTGAGCGCGCCCAGTTAGCGTCAGGGTGGCCGGCGCCGGCGCTGGGGCAGGGCGCGCTCACGAACCGAAACCCTCACGACTCCCGGCGAGAGGTCGCCTTTGGAGCCTCCCTGGTTCGCGCTGAGGCAAGTTTCATGGTCACTCGGCGTCTTTCGCGACCATCTGCGGCCTAACATCCGTGCGGCTCGGACATTTTCAGTGAAATGTCAGGCGCAGCGCCTGCCCGTCGGCCGGCAACGGCGGATGATGGCTTCAGAGGCGTCGACCTGGGGATAACCGCCGCAGGCGGTGGGCGCGACGGCCTCGGATGAGGACCGCATGTCGAACTATCGACTTTTGATGGCGGGCTGTTCCGCCCTCGTGCTGCTGATGCACACGAACGCGGCTCTGGCCGCCCCCGACCCGACCCCCTCCGACACCGTCGACGAGGTCGTGGTCAAGGCTCGCGACAAGGCGGGCCTGCTGGAGAAACAGCCCAACAACACCGTCTTCGGCATCGACAAGCCGCTGCTGGAAACGCCGCGCTCGGCCAGCTTCGTCAGCGACGTGACGCTGCAACGCTACGGCATCGAGACGATCGACGGCCTGACCGCCGTCTCGCCCGGCACCTACACCGCCAGCTTCTACGGCGTGCCCGGCGCGCTGAACATTCGCGGCACCCTGGCCGAGAACTATTTCCGCGGCTTCAAGCGCATCGAGAACCG